>Ga0102943_1000143_pt1 | contig 48856 bp, 27 predicted proteins | sample SalPonC_black_MG_FD_78174 | JGI IMG/M metagenome (GOLD analysis project Ga0102943, IMG submission 78174) | Salt pond soil microbial communities from South San Francisco under conditions of wetland restoration - Salt Pond MetaG... | ecosystem: Environmental > Aquatic > Marine > Intertidal zone >...
AGCAGCACCATGTTCGTGTACACGGCGGGCATGGGAGTCCACGGGTTCACGCTCGACCCGAGCTGCGGTGAATTCCTCCTGTCGCACGAGGACATCCGGATCCCGAAGCGCGCCCCCGTCTACAGCGTGAACGAGGGCAACACCAACGGTTGGAACGAGGCCACGCGGTACGTGGTCGACACCTTCCGTCACGGACGGGGCGATCGGCCGGCGCTCTCGGCACGCTACATCGGCAGTCTGGTCGCCGACTTCCACCGGAACCTGCTGCAGGGCGGCGTGTTCCTCTATCCGGCCGTCACGCCGGCCGGGGGTGGCCGACCGAAGCCGAAGCTGCGACTCTTGTACGAGGCCTCCCCACTGGCCTACATCGTGGAGCAGGCGGGAGGGTACGCGAGCGACGGAGTGGGGCCGCTCCTGCGCCGCGAGCCACGCGACCTCCACGAACGCGTTCCCCTGATCATCGGTAGCGCCGACGACGTGCGCTTCGCCGAACGAATCCTACGCGACGGCGTGCCGGTCGAGGCCGACACGCCGGGCTGAGCGCGACCGTACTCCCACCTGACGACCTGCGCATTCCCCGTGTCCCCGCGAATCACGTCGAGGTCTTCCATGATTGCGCGACACCGCTCCGCCCACCTGCGGGTGATCCTGTTCCTGGTCCTGTCCTTCCTCCTGTTGCCGGCCGCGGCCTCGGCCCAGTCGGCGGAGAAGGTCATCGTGATCGGCTTCGACGGCGCCGACCCCGACGTCGCGCAGGAGTACATGGCCGAGGGCAAGATGCCGAACCTGGAGCGGCTCGCCGCACAGGGCAGCTTCGGCGATCTGGCCACCACGAACCCGGCCGAGAGCCCGGTCGCCTGGGCGTCGTTCGCCACCAGCCAGGGGCCGGGCTACCACGGGATCTTCGACTTCCTGCGGCGAGTGCCGGGGACCTACTACCCCGAGATCGCCCTGGCGAGCGCCTCGACCGAGCCCGTCATGGCTTCCGGAATGCGCATGGCCGTGATCGCCGCCGCCTTCGTGGGCGTGCTCGTGCTGGTCGTCCTGATCGGCCGTGCCCTGAAGGCGAGTCCGCGCACGGCCCTGGTCGTCGCCGTGCTCCTGGCCCTCCCCGCCACCGGGGCCACCGCGATGGCGGTGTTGAAGTGGGTGCCGCAGGAACTGCCCAAGCCGGTGCTGAACCGACAGGGCCTTCCCTTCTGGGATGCCGCCGCGCAGCAGGGCAAGCGCGTCACCGCCATCGACATTCCGGTGACCTTCCCCGCCCTGGCCGAGGAAGGTGTTCGGCTCACCACCGCGCTGGGCACGCCGGACATCCGCCAGACCTGGGGCAGCTGGTACCTGTACAGCTCGCAGCAGTTCGAGAGCGAGTTCAGCGAGACCGCGGGCACACTCCGCACCGTCGACATGAACGGGGCGACGGGCACCACGAGCATCCGCGGTCCGAAGAACTTCACCGTGGACGACTCGCCGGAGATGGCCGTCGACGTGAGCTTCACCCGACTCGGCGACACAGGAATGCGCATCGAGGTCCAGGGACAGACCATCGACCTCGAGGTCGGGCAGTGGAGCGACTTCGTGCGCCTGCGCTACGCGATGAACCCACTGGTGAAGCTCATGGGCACCACGCGCTTCAAGTTGCTGACCCTCGAACCCGACTGGGTCGTGTACCAGGAACCGCTGAACTTCGATCCCTACGCTCTGCCGCCCACCGTGAACATCAGCTTCCCGCGGGACTTCTCGGAGGAACTGGCCGAACGGTACGGCCTGCGCGAGACCCTGGGCTGGTCGATCGCCACCAATCCCCTGAAGGACGAGGCGATCGACTACGGGACCTTCGTCGAGGATCTCGAGTTCACGCTCGAGAATCGGCGCCGTGTGATGTACGGCGAACTCGAGCGCGGAGACTGGGACATGTTCCTGGGCGTGTTCATGTTCACCGACCGCATGCAGCACATGATGTACCGCGCCACCGACGAGGATCACCCCTACTACTCGCCGGCACTGGCCGAGGAGTACGGCGACCGCGTGGAGTGGGCCTACACCGAGATGGACCGCATCGTCGGCGAGATCATGGATCGCTACGTCGACGACGACACCATGCTCATGGTGATCAGCGACCACGGCTTCCACAGCTTCCGTCGAGGCGTGAACCTGAACACCTGGCTGGTGAAGAACGGCTACATGGCCCTGAAGGGTCAGGGGTTGGCCGACGAGGACGGCAACTACCAGCGGCTCGAGGACTTCCTCGACCCCGAGGACCGATTCTTCAAGAACGTCGACTGGAGCCGGACCAAGGCCTATTGTCTGGGCCTGGGCAGCATCTTCATCAACCTGCGTGGACGCGAATCGCAGGGCGCGGTGAACCCCTCGGAGTACGAAGAGGTGCGCACCGAGATCATCGAGGGCCTGAAGGCCCTCCGCGATCCCACCGATCCCGACCGAACGGTGGTCGTGAACGTCTACAAGCGCGAAGACATCTTCGCCGGACCCCAGCTCCCGAAGTCGCCCGATCTGTTCGTGGGCTTCGACAGCGACTACCGGATCTCGTGGCAGACCTCGGCCGGCGGCATCCCACCGAAGATCTTCGAAGACAATCTGAACAACTGGAGCGGTGACCACTGCAGCGTGGCGCCCGACCAGACCGCCGGTATCTTCGCGAGCACGCACGGATTCGCCCGGGACTCGCGCTCGATCATGGACGTCGGTCCCACCGCGTTGCGCGCCCTGGGCCTGAACGTCCCCGACGACTACGAGGGTGTGGCCCTGCAGGAAGCAACGGCCGAAGCCCGCTGACGACCCCGTCCCGTGACACAGGAAGTCCCATGAGCAAGGGCACGAAGTCCGACCGCCGTCCGAAGCAGGATGCGAAGACCAACGGCAGCGCGAAGAACGGCGGAAAGAAGAAGCACAAGAAGGGGAAGAAGAAGAAGGACCGTGTGCCCGCCGTGCCCATGGCCGAGACCGCGGATCGCCACGACCTGTACGAACGTGCGGTCCAGGACTGCGCCTCCGACGTCGATTTCCTGCTGCACGCCTGGCACGAGGTCTACGGCGAGGACGGCTCTCCGCGCCACTTCCGTGAAGACTTCTGCGGTACGGCGGCGATGTGCGCCGAATGGGTACGACGCCACCCCGACGCGACGGCCGAGGGCTTCGACATCGACACCGAGGTGCTCGACTGGGGGCGGGTTCGTCATCTGGCCCCGCTCGGCGATGCCGCCGACCGGATCCGTCTCCACGAAGGCGACGTCCGCGATCCCGCCGACCGGCCCGCCGACGTGCGCTGTGCGCACAACTTCTCCTACCAGATCCTCGAGCGGCGGTCCGAGCTGAAGGACTACTTCGCCAAGTGCCGCCGTGGTCTGTCCGACCGGGGGATCTTCGTGATCGATCTCTACGGTGGCAGCGATGCCTTCGTCGAGATGGAGGAAGAGCGAGAGATCGAGGACGGCGACTACACCTACGTGTGGGAGCAGCGGACCTTCCATCCCGCCACGGGTCACATGGATTGCTTCATCCACTTCCGCTTCCGGGACGGCAGCGAACTGGCCGAGGCCTTCGAGTACAGCTGGCGCCTGTACACACCGCCCGAGCTGCGCGACATCCTGCACGAGGTGGGCTTCCGCGAGGTCCGCACCTTCTTCGAGGAGTTCGACGACGAGGGCGACGGCAACGGAGTGTTCTCGCGCGACGAGGAAGGGCCCGCCTGCGAGGGCTGGATCGGCTACATGGTGGCGATTCCCTAGCGGTCGGGATCGAGTTCCGGCCAGGCCCGCTCGAAGGCCTCCATGCGTGTACGGTCGCGCGGGAGCATCTGCCTTCCGCCGAGGTCGCGACACACCGATGCACCCACCGCCGCGGCCCACTGCAGCGAGGCCTCGGGGTCGCGCTCGTGCAGGTAGGCGTCGGCGAGCCCGGCGTGGAAGGCATCTCCGGCCGCCGTCGTGTCGCGGACGCGGACCTTTCGGGGTCCCCAGCGCAGCCTGCGGTCCCCGACCCGGGCGATCCCGCCGCGCCGTCCCCGCGTGGTCCCCACGCCGATCGCGGACGACGCGGCCGCGGACAGCGCGTCGAGCCACGCGTCCGGGTCCTCGGATCCACCCGACAGGGCGCGCCCGAAACGCTCCGAGCCGACCGCCCACACCAGATGGGGCAGCCACTCCTCCACGCCCTCGCGCAGGGTGCCGAGGTCGGCCATCACCGGAACGCCCCGTTCGACCGCCCGTCGCACCACACGGTGCGCGCACCCGCGTTCGTGACCGTCGACGTAGAGCAGGTCGACTCCCTCGAACCAGGCGTCGACGGTGTCCGCGTCGGGGTCGAGGGGCGGAGTGTCGCCCCGCTTCCAGGCAATGCTGCGCTCTTCCCCCACCACCTGGATCTGGGCGAGCGACGTCGTCCCTTCCGCGCGCGGCTCGAGGAGATCCACGCCTTCGTCCAGGAGTTCGCGCTCGGCGACGCCTCCGGCCGGATCCCGCCCGAGACGGGCGGCGAGCGACACCTCGTGTCCGAGTCGACGCAGGGCCACGGCAGCATTGGCGCCCGGACCTCCACCACCGAACCACGCGACCTCGGCCTCGAGCTTCTCGTCGGTACCGGGCCGCCGGGAGAGGCGAGTGATCAGATCCACACAGGCGTGTCCGACGACGAGCACGCGGCTCACGGGGCCTCCTCCGAGGGATCGACCAGCCACTGGGCCTCGATCCGGCCCGTGGCGTGACGCAGGAAACGCGCGACCAGCGCCTCCTCGGGGTGAGGAGCGTCGCGGTTGTTCGAGCGGATCGTGGCGACCATGAGATGGTGCTCCGGCGGCGCCGGGCTGTCGTGTCGCAATCCGACCGTGTGTCCCAGCTCGTGGACGATCACCTTCAGCGCGACGTCGTTGAAGTTGAACGCCGCCTGGAGACGCAGCCGGATCACCTGCGGCTCGGTCCGGAAGAGTTGCCCACCGAGGGGCCGTTCGAGCACGTTGGTCCCCAGTGGATTGCTCGACTCGATGTCGGCAGTGTAGTAGGCGCCGTACGGCGGAGGATTCTGCGGGTCGAAGGGCTCGTCGACGTGCACGATGCGCATGAGTTCCTCGCCCGCTGCATCGTTCCAGGCAGCGACCGCGGCCTCGAACCCCTGCACGTAGTCCACGCGCTCTCCCTGGCGCTCGCCGACGAGCTGTCCACTTGCGTCGTGCACGTAGGGATGCACGTACACCGGCACCGGATAGAGATCCGGGTCCCAACCGTAGAACGGGTACGAGACACCGTCACGGATCTCCTCGTTCGCGGTCATGATCCGCAGGAACTCCAGACGTGAGATCGCCCCGGGATCACCGCCCGGGATCTCCACGACCCCTTTCTGAAGCATGACCAGGTCGAACTGCTGGTCGACGGGCTCGAGCGGATGGATCTCGAGTTCGTAGTACTGGGCTCCCGACTGCTCCACCGCGCGCAGGGTGACGTCGCCGGTGTCGGGCAACGCCGGCATGTCGAAACGGCCCGCGGCGTCGGTCACGACGAAGCGGTCGCCGACCGACAGGACCACGCCCTCCAGCGCTTCGACCGGCCGCCCGAGCCGCAATCCCTCGACCAATCCGTGGAAGCGGTAGCGTCCCGTCGCGTCGGTGACCGCAGCCGTGCTCGGTTGCGAGCGTCGCCCGACGCGGTCGATGGCGCGGATCCGGACGGTGTAGCTCTCGCGCTCGGCCAGGCCGTCGAGCCGCAGTCTCTGGATGATGGGCCCGACGGAATCGTCGACGGTTCGCTGGATCGCATCGTCGAAGTCCTCGACGGGAAGATCGCCGAGCCGATAGGCGATCTCGTAGGCGACGATGTCCACGTCGGTGCGGCTGCTCGCCGGGCGTTCCCAGATCAGATCGATACTGCCGGGCGCCGACCCCTCGCTCGCGATCAGGACGTCCACCGCGGGGGTCGGACGCAGATCCCCCTCGCCGACCTCCACCGTCCACGTCGCGGTCTGGACCCGGCCGTCGACCTCGACCCGTGCCGTGATCTCGACGGGGCCGAGTTCTCCGGGGACGAACTCGAAGACGGCAGCGGTGGCGACGTCGACCCCGTCGACGGCGAAGGTGGCCTCCTTCGCCTGATCTCCCAGGTAGACCTCGAACAGCAAGGAGTCGACGGCCGAGATCGACACGGGTCCCGGTTCCGGCTCGAAGCGGACCGGAGAGGTCGTGGTCGGTCCCGTACCGCTGTCGTCACCGCAACTGACGGCGAAGAGCAGCACGAGCACCAACCACCAGGAAGACCGCCGTGGGACACGCCGGTGGAAGCGGTTCATGGGATGTCCCATCCGGGCTGGGGTCACGAACGCAGGCCCTCGTTCCCAAGGTACGGAGCGGCGCGCGAGAGCGTCAACCGGAGTCCTGTGCGGTGACCGACAGCTCGCCGTCGACGACGTCGATCCGCACCACGCTGCCCTCGACCGGCTGCCCTGCGACCAGCAGCCGCGCGATCGGAGTCTCGACCTCGCGCTGCAGGTGTCGCTTGAGCGGCCGCGCCCCGAAGACCGGGTCGAAGCCCTCGCGGGCGATCAACGAACGCGCGGCGTCGGTCAGCTCCAATCCCAGACTGCGGTCGTCCAGGCGCCGCCGCAGGTCCTCCACCAGCAACTCGACGATCTGCTCGATCTCTGCGAGCTGCAGCGGCTCGAAGATCACCGTGTCGTCGATGCGGTTGAGGAACTCCGGGCGGAACGCCGAACGCAGCTGCGAGGTCACGCGACGCCTTGCGTCCTCGGTCACCGTGCCGCGCTCCGTGACGCTCTCGAGCAGGTCCTGCGAGCCGAGGTTCGAGGTCATGATGATCACGGTGTTCTTGAAGTCGACGGTGCGCCCGTGGCTGTCGGTCACGCGTCCGTCGTCGAGGATCTGCAGCAACACGTTGAACACGTCGGGGTGCGCCTTCTCGATCTCGTCGAAGAGCAGCACGCTGTAGGGCTTGCGCCGCACCGCCTCGGTGAGCTGCCCGCCCTCCTCGAAGCCCACGTAGCCCGGAGGCGCGCCGAGCATGCGCGACACGGTGTGCTTCTCCATGTACTCCGACATGTCCAGCCGGACCATGTTGTCCTCGGTGTCGAACAAGGTGGCGGCCAGCGTGCGCGCCAGCTCGGTCTTGCCCACGCCGGTGGGCCCGAGGAACAGGAAGCTGCCGATGGGCCGGTTGGGATCCTTGATCCCCGCCCGCGCGCGCAGGACGGCATCGCTCACACGGTCGACCGCCTCGTCCTGACCGATCACGCGCTCGTGCAGGATGGTCGGCAGGCGCAGCAACTTCTCGCGCTCGCCCTCGACCAGACGGGTCACCGGGATGTGCGTCCAGCGGGCGACGATCTCGGCGATCTCCTCCTCGCCCACTTCCTCGCGCACCAGCGTTCCCTCGGCACCGGCCTGTTGTTCGACCTTCTCCTGTTCCTCGGCCAACTGGCGCTCCAGGGCCGGCAGACGACCGTGCTGCAGCTCCGCGGCACGCTCGAGATCGTAGGAGCGCTCGGCCTGCTCGATGTCGCGGCGGGTCATCTCGATCGTGTGGCGCAGGTCGCGCACGCGTTCGATCGCGTTCGTCTCGTCCTCCCACTGCGCGCGCATGGCGTCGGCCTGCGAGCGGAGGTCGGCCAGCTCGCGCCGCAGCGATTCCAGACGCTGCTGGCTGGCGGGATCGCTCTCCTTCTTCAGGGCTGCCTCTTCGATCTCCAGGCGCATGACCTTGCGGGTGAGATCGTCGAGTTCGGCCGGCATCGACTCGATCTCGGTGCGCAGGCTGGCACAGGCCTCGTCGACGAGGTCGATCGCCTTGTCGGGCAGGAAGCGATCGGTGATGTAGCGATGGCTGAGCGTGGCGGCGGCGACCAGTGCCGCGTCCTGGATCCGCACGCCGTGGTGCAGCTCGTAGCGCTCGCGCAGACCGCGCAGGATACTTACGGTGTCCTCGACCGTCGGCGCGTCGACCTGCACGGGCTGGAAGCGACGTTCCAGGGCGGCGTCCTTCTCGATCCGCTGGCGGTACTCGTCGAGCGTCGTGGCGCCGATGCAGTGCAGTTCGCCGCGGGCCAGCATGGGTTTGAGCATGTTGCCGGCGTCGGGTGAACCCTCGGTCTTGCCCGCGCCGACGATGTTGTGCAGCTCGTCGATGAACAGCAGGATGCGACCCTCGCTGCGCTTGATCTCGCCGAGCACGGCCTTCAGACGTTCCTCGAACTCGCCGCGGTACTTCGCCCCGGCGAGCAGGCTGCCCATGTCGAGCGCGAAGAGCTGACGCTCCTTCAACCACTCGGGGACGTCGCCGCGTACGATGCGCTGGGCCAGACCCTCGACGATCGCGGTCTTGCCCACGCCCGGCTCGCCGATCAAGACCGGGTTGTTCTTCGTCTTGCGGGACAGGATCCGCACCACGCGCCGGATCTCCTCGTCACGGCCGATCACCGGATCGAGACGGCCCTCACGCGCCTGTTCGACGAGATCCACGCCGAAGCGTTCGAGCGCTTCGTAGGCGTCCTCGGGGGTCGGGCTGGTGACACGTTGGCCGCCGCGGACCTGTTCGACCGCCGCCCGCAGGGACTTCGGCTCGAGGCCGTGGGTACGCAACAGCTCACGCACCGGAGACGCGTCCTCCTCGAGCATCGCGATCAACAGGTGCTCGACCGAGACGTACTCGTCGCGCATCTCGCCAGCGATGCGCTGGGCCGCCACCAGGACCTTCTGCAGATCCTGGGCGATCACGATGCGCCCCGGTTCGACCCCGGGTCCGCTCAGGTGCGGTTTCGACTCGAGGGACCGGCGCACCTGCTGGGCCAGCGCTTCGGGAACGAGCCCGCCCCGCTGCAGCAGACGGGGCACCAGGCCCTGCTCCTGATCGAGCAGTCCCAGCAGGAGGTGCTCGGTCGCGGTTTCGGGGTGGGAGTTCTCGATCGCCAGCGACTGGGCCGCGGCCAGTGCTTCCTGCGACTTCTGGGTGAGGCGGGACAGATCCATTCGGGGTCCTCCAGATCGCGTTGCGGCGTACACGACGACGCCGGCCGGCTGTCGCCGGGCGTGGACGGACTCGCTGTGAAATGGATCCGGTTCAACCAGACGGTAGCCGTGCACGTTTCCGCGCGCAAGGGCGGTGGTCCGCCTCAGCGACCTCCGAACGTGGAGCCGCCCGACGGGACTCCGTCTCCCCGGGGGCCTCCTTCACGGTGGCACTGGAGACAACCCTTGCCCCGATCGTGTCCCTGCGTGTCGTGACACTTCACGCAGAGCTGGCGTTGCGCCGGATCCGGGTAGGGACTCGGGATCGGATACGACCCCGACACCGCTCCGTCCTCGGACAGCGTGTGCACGCGGAAGTCCCACCGTCCCGCGGCCGGTGCGGACGTGGCATGCGCGCGATGGCAGGTCATGCAGCTCAACCGGCTGCTCGCCCGTGGCCCCGACGTCGAGAAGCGATCGGCATCGCCGTCCTCGAAGGGCACCTCGGGGATGTACGAGCGCGCGGCGTTGCCGCCATCCGGATTCGCATCGCCGTCGTAGGCGTCGTAGTACAACGCCATGTCGCGCCCGAGGGGCTCGTCCACGGGATGCTCGAAGCCCTCGCCGGCGATTCCCTCGTGATAGTTCGACCCGTGGCAGTTCCCGCACCATGCCGTCCAGCCCGCCCGGTAGGCCGTGTGCTCGCCCGGACTCTCGGCCACTCCGCGCCGGGCATCCAGTCCCTCGGCCTCGGGTGCGTCGTCGGAGAAGACGAAGGCACCGCCCTGTACCGGCCCTGCGTCGTGCAGCATGCGGAAGTTCTGGTTGCCGTGCGGATCGTGGCAGCTCGTGCAACCCAGGGACGCACTGGGGAAGCCACCACCGGGGGCGGTGATCCATCGGCTGTCGGCGGTCAGTCCCGACCCCGGTGCCACCACGTTGTGCCCGGCCGCGTGCCCCGGAATGGACCTCGCAGGACCCGTGGGTCCGTCGTTGAGTTCGTCCTCGAGCAGGAACACGAAGTCCCCGGCGCCGACTTCCGGTCCCGGCAGGAGTACCGAGGTCCCCAGGACCGAGCCCGCACCCTCGCCGTGGCAGAGCAGGCAGGTGTCGGTGGCCGATCCCGCGCGCAGGAGCTCGCCCTGGACGGGGACGGGAGAGCCGTCCTCGGACCGATGCACCACGTGGCAGCCGCCACAGCTGGCGACTCCGCCTTCGTGGAACCCGGCGGCGGCCGCCGATGGCAGGAGCACGGCGAGCGCGACCAGGACGGACAGGGCTGCGGGCGGAATTCGGTCGGACATCGGCCGTAGCGTGCTCGGGGGGACGGGAGCCCACGGCTCGAAGTGTACCAGGGACACGCCGTGATTCTCGTGCAGCTTTGTGATCCGCCCCCGGGACGACGCCGAGCCGCGGCCGAGCCTCACCCGCCGAGGACCACCACGCGCACGAGCAGACCCTGGAAGACCTGCGCTTCTTCGGCACCCAGCGCCGTCGACACCGACCACCCCACGCTCAGCGATTGTCCCGTGGGGAAGCGCCACCGTACTCCGGGTTCGGCGCGCAGGAAACCAGCGTTGCCGTCGAGTGCCTCGAAGCGCGCCGGTCCATCGGGGGCCGAAGAGGTTCCCGCGAACTGCAGCCCACCTCCGGTCGAACAGAACAGGGAAAGCCGTCCGTCGGAGGTCAGGGGGATCGCGGGATCGATGCGGAGTCCCAGACGGAAGGCGATGAAATCGGCACCGTCGTCGGCCGACCACAGGACGTCGAAATCGACCGTGGGCACCCAGACGGACCGGAGGGCGGGCCGGACACCCAGGCCGGCTGCCCAGATCCTGGTGTCCACGTCGTCGGGCGTGACGACGTCGAGGACACGACCGCTCGCCGAGGTGGTGAGCGCGACCTGCCCCGCCGCATCGGCATGCACGGCGACCACGAGCACGAGAAGGATCAGCACACGACGCACGAGAACTCCGCGGGGGTCGAGGACGGCGCGGCGCGTGACCGCCCTCGGGCGTGCCGCGGACCCGCTCGACTACGATGCATGCCCGGCACCCCGAGAGCAACCCCGGGGATCCGAACTCAGCCGTTTCCTGTCTGCAGGATCGCGACCGATTCGGCGGAGACCTCCACCGCTCCCTCCACGGTGCGGGGTCCTCCACCCCAGCTCGACAACACCCGCAGGTCCTCCGGATGCGCGAAGGGAACGCGATGGTTGCGATGTCCGAGGTTGCAGACCACCGCCACGGATCCACGCTCCACCACCAGCCATCCCTCGGTCTCGTCGTGGCGCACACGAGTCGAGCCGGGGTCGCCGTCGAGCAGGTCGGGTGTCGAGCGGCGCAGGCGGATCAACGCGGCGTACCACGCGACCATCTCCGCGTGCCACGGCTCCTCGCGCTCGTCCCAACGCAGCCTCGATCGCTCGAAGGTCTCGCCGTCCTGCGGATCGGGAATGTCGTCGGGATCCCATCCGAAAGCGGCGAACTCCCGGCGCCGGCCTTCGCGGACCGAAGCGGCGAGCTCAGCATCGGAGTGATCGGTGAAGTAGCAGAAGGACGTGCTCGCCCCCCATTCCTCGCCCTGGAACAGCATGGGCACGAAGGGTGCAGTGAGCACCAGGGCGGCGGCGATGCGCACGCGTCCCTCGCTCACCAGGTGCGACAGACGCTCTCCACGGGCCCGATTGCCCACCTGGTCGTGGTTCTGGGCGCATCCCACCGAGCGGTCGCCCGGGACACCGCGGGCCGATCTCCCGTGACGGCGTCCGCGGAAGTTCGAGTACTTGCCGTCGTAGACCAGGCCGTGCTCCAGGCAGTCGGCGACGTCGGTGATCGATCCGAAATCCGCGTAGTACCCCTCGCGCTCCCCCGTGAGCAGCGCGTGCAGGGCGTGGTGGAAGTCCTCGTTCCACTGCGCCGTGAAGCCGCTTCCGCCGACCTCGCGTGGCATCGCCACCCGCGGATCGTTGCGATCGTTCTCGGCCAACAGAACGAGGTGGCGACCGAGCTCCGGTTCGAGTGCGAAGACCTCGTCGGCCAGTTCCTCGAGGAAGTGCCGCGCCGAGGTGTCGACGATCGAGTGGACGGCGTCGACACGCAGACCGTCGAGGTGGTAGTCGCGCAGCCACATACGGGCGTTGTCGAAGAAGAAGCGGCGGACCTCGTCACTGCCCGGGCCGTCGAGGTTCACGGCGTCGCCCCACGGGGTGACATAGCGATCGGTGAAGTAGGGCCCGAAGCGCCCGAGGTGGTTCCCGTCGGGACCGAGGTGGTTGTAGACGACGTCGAGCAGGACGGCCAGACCCCGCCCGTGGCACGCATCGACGAGACGTTTGAGCCCGTCGGGTCCTCCGTAGGATTCGTCGGGCGCCCACAGGGCGACGCCGTCATAGCCCCATCCCCACCGTCCCGGGAAGGCGGCCACGGGCATGAGTTCGACGTGGGTGACGCCGAGGTCCACCAGGTGATCCAGCCGATCGATCGCGCCGTCGAAGGTCCCCTCGGGGCTGAAGGTGCCCACGTGGAGCTCGTAGACCACTCCCGACGACAGGGGTGGAGCCGACCAACCACGGTCGGACCACGAGAACGCGGCGTGGTCCACGACGCGGGACGGAGCGTGCACTCCGTCCGGTTGCCAGGGCGACCGTGGATCGGGTAGTGCCGCCGTGCCGTCGAGTGCGTAGGCGTAGTCGGTTCCCGCGCCGGCGTCCTCCACCTCGACCGTCCACCAACCCCCCGATACGGGCTCCATCGCGATGCTCCGCCCCGACACTTCGACGTCGACCGTCCTTGCGCTCGGCGCCCACACCCTGAACCGGTTCATCGCGAGACCTCCCGGGTCAACAGCGCCACGGGGAAGAGCGCGAACAATTCGGCCACCGGGACGCTCCCTCCTTCGACACGCGTATCGCTGAACACCGCCCGCCAGGGGCCGGCGGGAAGCTCGACCGCCGTGTCGCCCCAGGTGTTCCCGGCCCCCAGGGCGAGTCGCGGGATCACGGTCACCACCTGGTCCTCGCCCCGCGAGAAGGCCACGACCCGCTCCGCGCGTTCTCCCACGACCCCCAGCGGCCGGTAGTCGCCTTCGGGCCGGAACGCCGCGGAGCGTTCCTTCCGCACGCGCAGCGCACGCCCGATGGTCCTGAGCTTCGGCAGTCCTTCGTCGGCGCGGGCCAGGACCTCGTCGCAGCCGACGGACTCGGCCTCCTGCAGCAACCGGCGGCGACGCCCGTAGTCCACGGAGCGGCGGTTGTCGGGATCCACCAGGGTGTGGCTCCACAGCTCGGTGCCCTGGTAGAAGTCCGGCACGCCGGGCGCGGTGATCTTCAGCAGTGTCTGCGCCAGCGAGTTCACACGTCCCGGCCCGACGAGTGGTCGTACGAATTCCTCCAGCCGGCGCACGAAGTCCCGATCGTCCAGCACCGCTTCCACGAACCCTCGCAGCGCCGATTCGTAGTCCTGGTCGATCCGGATCCACGAGGTGTGCGTCTTGGCTTCGCGGGCGGCCTTCTCCATGTACCCGAGCACACGTTCGGTCTCGATGGGCCACGCTCCGACGAGGGTCTGGTACAGCAGGTACTCGGTGTTGCGATCGGGGAGACCATTGCGGCGATGGCGTTCGTTGTGTTCGGCCCAGGCGCGAACTTCCCGCCCCCAGCGTTCGGGGATCTCCGACAGGACGTACAGCCGGGCTCGCACGTCCTCGCTGCGCTTTGCATCGTGCGTGGAGGTCGTGAGCAGGGTGCGGGGTCGCGTACGTTGGATCCGCAGGGCCCAGGCATGAAAGTCCTCCACGCTCGACCCGAAGGACTCGGGGCTGCCCCCCACCTCGTTCGAAGCAGCGAAGCGTACGTAGTCGTAGAACGCCGTGTCCTCGGCGCCCTTGGCCATGGCCGCCCCCGTGAGTTGTTGGAAACGCATGGCGAACTCGCCCTCGAGCTCGCCACGGCGTCGCAGCAACAACAGGTCGGCGACGAAGTCCAACAGCTCGGGATCGACCCCCGCGCCGCTCGCCTTCGCCGACCCGACGGCCTGGGTCAGGTAGCGCGCATCGTCCTCCCGCACACCGTCCTCGGCCGCTCGCACGTAGGTCCGATAGACCGGCAGGCAGGCCGCGACCTCGACGATCGCCGCGTGCAGGTCGTCGGCCGTGTAGTCACGGTGCCGCCGGTGACGCGCGCAAATCGATTGCAACAGCGCGGTCAGGCGGTTCACGTCACTGCCCAGGAGTTCACGAAGGACCTGACGCTTGCGGTCGTACAGGACCGATCCGTAGTCGACGGCCTGCCCGATGAAGTCGGTGTAGATACGGTCGAAGTCCTCCGCGGCCGTCGGATCGACGAAGAGACCACCGGCGCGGTCGATGAACTCGTAGCCCGTCGTTCCCTCGATCGGCCACTCCACGCGCAGCTCCTCGTCGCGGTGCAGGATCTTCTCGGCCACGATCCAGGCATCGGGAGCCGCCGCGCGGAGGCGCTGGAAGTAGGCCAGGGGGTCGCGCAGGCCGTCCGGATGGTCGATGCGCAGGCCGTGGACGATGTCCTGGTCGATCCACTCGAGCAGTCGTGCGTGGCACTCGCGGAACACGTGGTCGTCCTCGATGCGCAGTCCCACCAGGGTGTCGATGTCGAAGAAGCGACGGTAGTCGAGCTCCTGCCCCGCGGTGCGCCAGAGCGCCAGGCGGTAGTGCTGCTTCTCGACCAGCCCGTCGAGCAGGTCCGGGGTGGCGTTCGCCTCGGCCACGACCGCATCGACGTCGGACGCGGCCACCCGATCCTCGTCGAGAAGACGTTCGAGCTGTTCGTGCAGGACCTTCTGGTCACGGTGCAAGCCGTCCACCGGAGGGTTGTCCGCGGTGCCGGCGGCGAGCCAGCGCATCGCGTCAGCGGTGAAGGCCAGGTCGTCGGACGCATGCCGTCGCGACGCGCGCTCCAGCAGGTCGTCGAGCGAGACGAACGAGATCGGGAAGGCGTGCTCGTGGTAGTGCAGACTGAAGTCGGCGCCGTGGCGCTCGAGTCGCAGCCCACCTGCTTCGAGCACCCGACCGTAGTGATCGCCGAGCACTGGCAGGAGGATCTTCTCGGGCTCGCCGTTGTTGCCCCAGTCGACGTCGAAGTACGACGCGTACCGGCTGGCCTCACCGTTCTCCAGGACGTCCCACCACCATGGATTCTCGGGGGTGATCGCCATGTGGTTGGGCACGATGTCGAGCACCTGCCCCATTCCGCGCGCCCGCAGCTCGCGATCGAGGACGGCGAAGCCGGCTTCCCCACCCAGTTCCTCGTTCGGGCGGGTGGGATCGACCACGTCGTAGCCGTGCGAGCTTCCCGGTGCGGCCTGCAGCACCGGCGAGCAGTACAGATGGTCGATCCCGAGGGCCTCGAGGTAGTCGACGATCTCCGCGGCGTTCCCGAAGCCGAAACCTGCGTGCAGTTGCACACGGTAGGTCGCCCGCGGCGTCGTGCCGACCGTTGCCACGTCAACCCCTCTTCAGCACGACGAGGGACCGGGCTTCGACCTCGAGATCGCGACCACCGGCGTGCTCGCGGGGTACGTTCGTGTCCGAAGCGGTGTTCAGCACTTCTCTCCACCGCTCGGTGTTGCCGTGGGTGGGAACACGGAAGGCCAGGGCTTCGTGGTGTGCGTTGAAGACCACGTAGAAGTCCGCGTCGGTCACCGGCTCGCCGCGCGCGTCGCGACTCAGGGCATGGCCCGACATGAACACACCGAGCGACTTGGCGAAGCCCGCCTCCCAGTCCTCGTCCCCCATCTCCGCTCCGTCGGGGCGGTGCCACACGACGTCCCGGATCGCCTCCCCGTGGATCGGGCGTCCGTGGAACCAGTGCCGACGACGGAACACGGGATGCTCACGCACCAGGGCCATCACCCGGCGCGTGAACTCGAAGAGCTCGTGGTCGGCACTCTCCCAGTCGACCCAGGAGATCTCGTTGTCCTGACAGTAGGCGTTGTTGTTGCCGTTCTGTGTCCGTCCGACCTCGTCGCCGCCCAGGAGCATCGGCACGCCCTGTGACAGGAGGAGCGTAGCGAGGAAGTTCCGCTGCTGCCGTGCCCGGAGTCGCTGCACCTCGGCGTCGTCGGTCGGTCCCTCCACCCCGCAGTTCCACGACCGGTTGTGGTCGGCGCCGTCGCGGTTGTCCTCACCGTTGGCCTCGTTGTGTTTGTGGTCGTACGAGACGAGATCACGCAGCGTGAAGCCATCGTGGGCGGTGACGAAGTTGATACTCGCCGAAGGCCGGCGTCCCGTCTCCTCGTACAGATCCGAGCTCCCGGTGATCCGGTAGGCGAACTCCGCCAACGTCTGGTCGGCACCTCGCCAGAAATCGCGGACGCAGTCGCGGTACTTGCCGTTCCACTCCGCCCAGCCGGGAGGGAAGTTGCCCACCTGGTAGCCGCCCTCGCCCAGGTCCCAGGGCTCGGCGATCAACTTCACCTGTGAGATCACGGGATCCTGGCCGATGATGTCGAAGAAGGCGCCCAGCCGGTCGACGTCGTGCAGCTCGCGGGCCAGGGCCGAGGCCAGGTCGAATCGGAAGCCGTCGACGTGCATCTCCAGCACCCAGTAGCGCAGGCTGTCCATGATCAGCTGCAGAGCACGCGGATGCGTCATGTCGAGGGTGTTGCCACAACCCGTGTAGTCGACGTAGTACCGCGGGTCCTCCGACGACAGCCGATAGTAGGCCGCGTTGTCGATCCCCCGGAACGACAGAGTGGGGCCCAGATGGTTGCCCTCGGCCGTGTGGTTGTACACGACGTCCAGGATCACCTCGATCCCCGCTTCGTGCAGACGGCGGACCATCTCCTTGAACTCGATCACCTGCCGGTCGGGACGATCGGCCCGCGCGTACCCGGCGTGGGGCGAGAAGTACCCGATGGAGTCGTAACCCCAGTAGTTCGTCAACCCACGTTCCTCGAGCTGACGCTCGCTCACGAAGCGATGCACGGGCATCAACTCGACGGCCGTCACGCCCAGGCGCCGGAGGTGATCGATCACCGAGTCGTGCGCGAGGCCCGCGTAGGTTCCGCGGAGCTCTTCCGGCACGCCGGGGTGCAAGCGTGTGAAACCCTTGACGTGGACCTCGAGGATGGCGGTCTCGTGCCACGGCACGTGCAGGAGTTCGTCGCCGCGCCAGTCGAAGTGCGGATCGATCACCACGCACTTCGGCATGAAGTCCGCATCGTTCCGGTCGTCGCGCTCCAGGTCGGCGTCGTCGTGTCCGATCGGGTATCCGAAGACCTCGTCCCGCCACTCGATCCGGCCCTCGGTCGCCTTGGCGTAGGGATCGAGCAGGAGTTTGGCGGGATTGAAGCGATGTCCGGCACCGGGATCGTAGGGTCCGTGCACCCGGTAACCGTAACGCTGGCCCGGCGCGACGTCCGGCAGGTATCCGTGCCAGCAGTAGTCGGTGACCTCGGGCAGCTCGACCCGCTCCTCCTGACCGTTCTCGAAGAGACACAGCTCCACCGATTCCGCGTTCTCCGAGAACACGGCGAAGTTCGTACCTTCTCCGTCCCATGTCGCTCCCAGCGGATAGGCCTCTCCCGGCCAGATCTTCACACCCCACCTCCGATCGCGTCGACGGTCTCCGCCATCTTCCGCCCGTGCGGCCCCGGTCACCTCGGGGTCGGGCGCGGCCTCTTCGGTCGGGAGATCCCCCGCTGGCGACTCCGGAGATCCCGTTCCGGAGACGGCCCCACGACGCCGTGGGGACCCCGTCCCTGGTCGCCGGAGGACGGGGTCGTGTTCCCTGCCACCATGAATGCGAAGATCCGAGGAAGGAGTCGCATCATGACCACGGCACACGGACCCGATCCTCTGCCCGAGTCCGACTTCTGGTTCTACGGGGCCGTCGCGAAGAACTGGAGGTGGATGACCTCCCTGGGAGGGCTGGCCCTGCTGCTCGGTGTGATCGGGCTGCTGGCGGCCCTGACGTTGTCCCTGGCGACCGGCGTCCTCTTCGCCCTGTTGCTGCGGCATGCTGGCGATGCTGCTCGTCTCGATGGCTGCCCGCGACGCTCGGCGTCACTCGGACTACGCGCAGTCCCAGTGACACTTCCGGCCGCGCCTCAGGCCTCCTCGCCCACCACCAGGCGCATCTCCTCGTGCCGTCCGTGATCGAGCGAATGCATCAGGGTGAGGTACTCGCGGAGGTGCCGCGTGATCAGGAAGTTCTCACGTACGAACTCCTTCGCCTTGGCCCCCATCTCCTCGATCCGATCCGGCTGGTGCAGCAGGTAGCGGATCCGCAGGGCCGCCCCTTCCGGCGTGTTGACGAGGAAGCCGGTGTGGTGGTTCTTGACCTGCAGACGAATTCCTCCCACGTCGCCTCCGATCACGGGCCGGCTCTTCCACATGGCCTCGGTCACGGTGAGCCCGAAACCCTCGCGAACCGACTTCTGCAGGACGATGTCCGAGGCCCGTTGCAGCGCATTGACCTCGCGGTTGGCGTCGGCCGGGAGCAGGAGGACGTGGATCGACGGGTCCTGCTCGGCGGCCGCAGTCACCTCGGACAGGACGATCTCGCCCTCGGGGTCGTCGCTCGCTCCGCCGCCGGCGAGCACCAGTTGGAGCGACGGAACGAAGCGCCGCGCGAGGCGGAACGCGCGGATCACCCCGACCGGATCCTTGAAGCGGTCGAAGCGTGAGATCTGCACGATCAGTGGTCGCTCGGGATCGATCCCGTACTCGCCGACCACCTCGTCCACGATCGCCCGGTCGAGATCGACGTTCTTGTCGGCGAGGGGGTCGATGCTGGGCGGGATCAGGTACTGACGGTGCGGAAGCTCCTGGGCGAAAGCGGCGAGCGAGAACACGCTGGCGTCGTAGGGCGTGACGAAGCGGCGCAGGTACTTCCACACGGGCCGGTACGGGTGGCTGGCATCGATGTGGCAGCGCCACACCCACTTGCCCTTGTGGTCGGGGAAGTGTTCCAGCAGTGCCGCCGGTTGGGGATCGTGGACGAACACGAAGTCCGCGTCCTCGAGCACGGGCCGTAGCTGCTCGGCGGTGCGTGCGTTGGTCTCCTCGTAGACACGGAGCAGGTTCTCCGCGATCGGCATCCGATTGCCCTGCAGCGTGTTGTGCATGCCCTTGGTGCATTCGAAGAAGTCCGAATCGCCCGTGATCACCTCCCAGTGCGTGTCGATCCCCAGTTCCTGCATGAACGGAACCAGTTTGCGAAGGATCTCGGCCACGCCCCCGCCACTGCGGGTCGAGTTCACGTGGACGACCTTGGCTCCCTCCAGGGGACGGGTGAGCTGGCGTACCTGCTCGATGACGTCCGGTCCGGCGACCCGTTCGTAGTCCTGCAACACGGTGATCAGTCCTCCCCTTCGTGGACGGCTTCGCACACGGTGGCCAGCTCGCTGCGAAGCTCGGCCAGACTGCCGAAATACGGATCCACACCGGCCAGGGCCTCGAGCAGCGCCCGGTGCTCGTCCCCCCAGGCCTGGAGCCAGTCGCTGAAGTCGTCTTGGTGGTCGGGGGTTCTACGGCGCGCGTCGATGAAGTGGTAGAAGATGCTGCTCGTCGACATGCGCGAGACGTGTTCGGCAAGCTCTCGCGGGTGCCTCAAGCGGATCTCGGTGTCGAAGACCACGATCTGCGAGCAGATGAACTCGAACTGCTCGGTCGGCCGCGTCCACAGCAAGTGGTCGGCCTCGTCGATGCGGTCGTCGACCAGGTCGAGGATCTCGGTCCGCAGCTCCTCGAGGTCGACGAAGCGGGCCGGGTGCAGAGCGGCCAGGCGTTCGGCCAGAACGGCGTCGTGGATCCCGTGACGAACCCACGATGCGAAGTCGTTGTTGAATTCCCGTTCCTCGAAGCGCGGCTGCAGCAGACCACCCCAGAAGTGGTGATAGATGCTCCCCGCCTCGATCGAGCGCAGGACCTCGCGGAATTCCTGCAGCGATCGGGCCTTGCGCCCGGTGGCGAGGGCCACCAGTGCACAGTCCTTCACGCGGAACACCTCGGTCTGCGGCGCGGTGGCGGCGCCCTCGGTTTCGGTCCTCATGCCTGTCCTTCCTGATCGAGCGGGATCCGGACCCGGCTTCCTGCTTCGAGTTCGTACTCCTCTTCGCCCAGACCGATGCGGATCGGCGGCTCCTGGCTTCGGAGCGCCCGGACGTCGAGCACCTGCCGGGTGATGTCGACCTCCAGGGCGTGGCCGCGGTAGTGGATGTGCTGATGCAGACGTGCGAGTTCGTCGGGCAGGCGGGGGTTGAAGCGCAGCACCTCGTCGCGCGGCTCCATTCCGGTGTATCCCCGCGTGAGGATGTCGACCGCGCCGGCCATCGAACCCAGGTGGATGCCCTCGGGGGTGGTTCCTCCCTGGATGTCGTCGATGTCGCTGCGCAGGGCGTCGCAGAACAAACTCCACGAACGGGCGCGATCGGAACGCGCCAGGACCCACGAGTGGACCACGCGACTCAACGTGGAACCGTGCGAGGTCCGGTGCAGGTAGTACTCGATGGTCCGCGGAATGTCCTCGGGATCGAAGCCGTAGCCCAGTCGATCGAAGATCGACACCAGCTCTTCCGACGAGAACAGGTAGAAGAGCATGAGGACGTCGGCCTGTTTCGACGCCTTGTAGCGATTCGGAGTGTCGTCCTCCGACTCCAGGATCCGATCGAGCCGCTGGATGTCGCCGTAGCGCTCGCGGTAGCCCTCCCAGTCGAACTCCTTCAGACCTTCGTAGCCTTCGAACTGGCTCGGGATGCCGTCCTCGTGGAAGACCACACGCAAACGCTCGCTGATCCGTCGCCACTCGTGGAACTCCGCCTCGTCCAGCGTGAGGGTCTCGCACAGTTCGCGCTGACGGACTTCGGACTGGTTCTCGAAGGCGTCGAGCGCGCGGCCGAGTCCCCAGGCGGCCATGACGTTCGTGTAGGTATTGTTGTCCAGTCCCGGTTCGGTCGCGCCGGGGTAGGCGTCGTGGTACTCGTCGGGGCCCATCACCCCCAGGATCTCGTAGCGCTCGAGTTCGGGATTCCAGGTCGCCACGCTCGCCCAGAAACGTGCGATCTCCAGGAGCATTTCCACTCCGTAGGTGCACATGAACTCGTGGTCGCCGCTCACCTGCGCGTGCTGCCACACGTTGTAGGCAATGGCCGCATTCACGTGGTACTGCAGGTGCGAGTGATCGGGAATCCAACGCCCCGAGCGCGGATTCAGGTGCAGGCGCTGGCTCTCCTCGCGACCATTGCTCCCGCTCTGCCAGGGGTACAGCGCCCCTCGGTACCCGGCGCGCGCCGCGGCCGCTCGCGCCTCTCCCAACCTCCGGTACCGATACATGAGCAGCGACCGCGTGATCTCGGGTAGGCGGAGGTTCAGCAGCGGGAACACGAAGAGTTCGTCCCAGAACACGTGTCCACGGTAGGCCTCACCGTGCCAGCCGCGCGAGGGCACACCGACGTCGAGGTCGGTCGTGTGGGGAGACACTGTCTGCAGCAGGTGGAACAGGTAGAGATGGACGATACGATCGGTGTCTTCGGCGCTCTCGTCGGGATGTTCGATGCCCACGTCGAAGCGCCGCCACAGCTGCTCCCACGCGCGCCGGTGGTGACCGAGCAGGTCCTCGAAGGACCCGGCCCGTCGCAGGATCAGATCGGCCTGCTGCCCGCACTCGGTACTGGCGTGATCGCGCGAGGTGGTCAGGGCCACGACCTTCTCCACGTGGAGGGCCGCGTCGGGCCGCACCTCCGATCCCAGATCCAGGCCGATCAGCCCGTCCTCGTCGACGCCACGGCGGCGGCCGGCGGAAACGCCCTCGCCGGCCACGATCCGTGTGCGTGCCGCCTGGACCATCACCAGGCGCGACTGTCGCGTGACCACGCGGGCCCGGACCGTCGACTCGTCCCGCTCGGTGGTTTCCACGATCTCGAGGTGTCGCCCGTCGAGTCGCCGGTAGCGCGCGACCCCGTCGTTGACGACGCCGGCGTCGATGGCCGACCGGACCTCCAGGTCGCCGCTCCAGTTGAGCGGAATCACGGTGGATTCGATCGCCGCCAGGTGCGGCTGCTCCATGTGCACGAGGCGTCGCTGTCGCAGTTCCGTTTCACGCCCCTGCGCGTCGCGGAAGCGGGTCCACCGCGCGAGCACTCCCGCCCGCAGGTCGAGTTCGATCTCGTGGTCGACGATCTCCATGTCCTCGGGGTCGATCCAGTCGCCCTGAGCGATGCGGTACCGGAGAACGGTCCAGTCGGGGAAGTTCACGAGGTCTTCGTTCTCGATCTCATGATCGGCGATCTCGGTCACCAAGCGGTCGTAGCCTCCCGCCAGGTAGGTCCCGGGATAGTGAACCTCTCCGGCGCGCGACTCGGCCAGAGCTCCGCGTGTGGCGAAATACCCGTTCCCGAGCGTCGTGAGCGCCTCGCGCAGCCCCTCTTCCTCGGGAACGAATCCGCGGTACCGCAGCGTCCAGGCCTCGGTCATGACCGGGCCGCCTCCCGCTCCGCGGCCAGACGCTCGAGGAAACGGCGCACCTCGTCGACGTCGCGGAGCCGATAGCTCGCTCGTGTACGCCGGCGCTCGGTGGTCACCACGATGCCGATGCCCTGCTCGCGCAGAACCGCGAAGGCATCCTCGTCGGTGGTGTCGTCGCCGATGTAGATCGTGGGGACCCGGTCCACGTCCGCACCGAGTTCGCGGGCCAACCAGCAGAGGGCCCGCCCCTTGTCCCACTCCATGGCCGGGCGCAACTCGAGGATCTCCTTGCCCCCGGTCCGCTCCAGACGATCGGGACGGCGGGCGTGTACGCGTTCGACCGCGGCGCGCACCTCGTCGACGCGGGCCCGGTCCACGCCCCGGAAGTGCACGGCCACCGCGAAGTGCTTGCGCTCGACCCGCGCGCCGTCGACGGCGTCGAGCGCCCCCCGCAGCTCGTGCTCGGCGTGGTCGAGGTCGTCGAGGAACTCCTCGCCGCGCCGGGCCCGGACCCGCGGACCATCGATCTCGAAACCGTGGCTTCCGGCGTAGTGGATCGACTCGATCCCGACGTGTCCGCGCACGTCGGCCAGGTCCCTCCCACTGACGATCGCGAGCGTGCAGGTCGTGGCCAGGCGCTCGAGGACGGCACGCATCGCGTCGTCGAGTTCGGCGTCCTCCGGGCGCGCAACGATCGGGGTGAGGGTGCCGTCGTAGTCCAGGAACACACCCAGGTCGTCGGCCGGATCCGCCTCGCCGATCAGGACGTCGAAGGCATCGAGGGCCGACGGCACGGGATCGCTCCCGTCGTCGTCCACGCGGACGGCGTCGAGTCCGGTGACCACCCGATCGGCCCCGGCATCGCGCAAAGCCGTGCCGCGGTGTTCGCGATCGACGCCGATCACCAGCCCGAATCCACCCCGCGCTCCTGCCTGCACTCCGACCAGGGCGTCCTCGAACACCACGCACTCGGCCGGGTCCACCTCCAGTGCGGCCGCGGCCGCCTGGTAGACGTCGGGCTCGGGCTTGCCGGCCAGGCCACGGACCTCGGCGTCGACTCCGTCGACCTTGGCGTCGAAGGAATCGTCGAGTCCCGCGGCGGCCAGCACCGCGTCGGCGTTCTTGCTCGACGTCATGACGGCCACGCCCAGGCCGGCACGGTGCAGGGCGTCGATCAGGTCGGTGGCACCGGGCAGGATCTCGACCCCGTCGCGGTCGAGAAGCTCGCGGAAGATCCGGTTCTTGCGATTGCCCACACCGCAGACCGTGGCCCGATCCGGAGGATCGTCCGGTTCGCCGCGCGGCAGGTCGATGCCGCGAGCGTGCAGGAATGTCTGCACTCCTTCGTAGCGCGGCCGGCCGTCGACGTAGCGGCGGTACTCGTCGTCGGGATCGAAGGGGGAATGGTCCTCGCCACCCCGCTCGCCGCGCTCTGCGAGGAATGCATCGAAGGCCTGCTTCCAGGCGGCCGCGTGTGTCGACGCGGTGCGGGTGATCACACCGTCGAGATCGAAGACCACCGCGCGCCAGCGTCGCGGCGACAGCTCCAGAAGCTCGTCGTGGACGTCGTCGGGGTCCGGCGACATCACCCACGCGTGGTCCGGACCCTCGATCCCGGCGTGCGGCATCGTTCCCCTCCCATCTGTGCGCTCAGAGCTCAGAGAGTGCGGACCCCGACCGGCTCCATGGATCCGGTGCCTGCTCATTCGTCCATGGGGATCCACCCCACGGCGCGGGTCAGCCTTCGGCCTTCCGGGCGCGACCGAGCCGCTCGAGGAACTGCGGTTCGTCGAGCGTCTCCACGTCGTGCTCCTCGGCGTCTCGCGTCTTCGTGTCGCCGGGGTCCTTGCCCACCACCAGCAAGTCGGTCTCGCTCGACACGCTCGAGCGGGCCCGCCCGCCCTGCATACGGACGGCCTCTTCGGCCTCGTCGCGGGTCATGCTGTCGAGCGACCCGGTGAGGACCACCGTGCGTCCCTCGAGACGGTGCCCGCGCGGCACCGTCTCCGGCACCAGACCGTGGCGATCGAGAGCATCGAGGAGTTCCCCGTTGGCCTCGTTCGCGAACCACTCCTCGATCGACGCGGCGACCACCGGACCCATCCCCTCGACCCCCATCATGTCGCCACGATCGGCCGCGCGCAGCGCGTCGAGCGACCCGAAGGCCCGGGCCAGTTCGTCGGCCATCGCCCTGCCCACGTGCGGGATCCCCAGCGCGTGGACGAGACGCGGCAGGGTCACGTCGTCCTTCGCCGACTCGATGGCCCGGACCAGATTCTCGGCGCTCTTCCGACCGTGACCCTCGAGGGCGGCCACGTCGTCGACGTCGAGCGTGAACAGGTCGGCCGGACTCGACACCAACCCAGCGTCGACCAGCTGTTCGACGAGCCGCTCGCCCAGGCCGTCGATGTCCAGGGCCTCCTTGCTCCCGAAGTGCTGGATGGTCGCCCGGAGCTGGGCCGGGCACGACACGTTCGGGCAGCGGGTCACGGCCTCGCCCTCGGGCCGCACGACCTCGTGGCCGCAGGCCGGACACGTGCGGGGCAGGTGATAGCGCTCCTCGTGACCGTTCCGCTTGCTCTTCACGACCTCGACGACGTGTGGGATCACGTCGCCGGCACGCTCGACCAGGACGTGGTCGCCGATCCGGATGTCCTTCTCGTCGATCTGATCCTGGTTGTGCAGGCTCACGCTGCTGACCTCGACCCCGCCGATGTGGACGGGCTCGAGCTTCGCCACCGGGGTCAGGGCGCCGGTCCGCCCGACCTGGGCCTCGATGTGCTCGATCCGGGTCACGCGCCGACGCGAAGGGAATTTCCACGCGATCGCCCAGCGCGGATTCGACGCGCGCGTCCCGAGTTCGTCGTGGTCGGACAGGTCGTCGACCTTGAACACGCAGCCGTCGATCTCGTAGGGCAGGTCCTCGCGTTCGTCGCGCAGCTCGTGATACCGATCGACCCCGTCGTCCGGATCCTCGAGGCGCCGGACCCGATCGTCGGTCCGCAGGCCCAGATCGCGCATCAGCCGCAGACACTCCCAGTGCGTCGACGGGCCGCGGCGCGAGGACTCCATGATCTCGTAGAAGACGACCTTCAGGGGACGCTGCGCCGTGACGTCGGAGTCGAGCTGACGCAGGCTCCCGGCCGCCGCGTTGCGCGGATTGGCGAAGGTCTTGCGGCCGGCGTCCTCCTGCGCGCGATTGAAGTCGTCGAAGTCCTGCTTGTCCATGTACACCTCGCCACGCACCACCAGATGCTTCGGCATGCGCACGCCCTCCGGCTGCAGGCGCAGGACGACCTGCCGGATGGTGCGGACGTTCGCCGTGACGTCTTCCCCCGTGGAACCGTCACCACGGGTCGACGCGCGTGCGAGGTGACCGTCGTCGTACACGAGCTCGACACTCAGCCCGTCGTACTTCGGTTCGGCCACCAGGGGGAGCTCGCGAACGCCCAGCTCCTCCTTGCAGGTGTCGACGAAGTGTCGGAAGGCGTCTTCGTCGTCGACGGCGCGGAGGCTCATCATGGGCGCCGCGTGATCGACCGTTCCCAGTTCCTCGCGCGGAGGAGCTCCCACGCGCTGGGTGGGACTGTCGTCGGTCACCAGATCGGGGTGCGCTTCCTCGATCGCCTCGAGTTCGGCCATCAACTCGTCGTACTGGGCATCGGAGATCTCGGGGTCGTTCAGCACGTAGTAGCGGTGATCATGGTGACTGATCTCGTCGCGCAGTTCCTCGGCCCGCGACCGCGCCTCGGATCGGCTCATGGAATCGACCGCTTCGCGGACCTGCTTCCTGGTGCTCATTGCCCGCTCCGTCCCATCCGCTCGCGCAGGTCGTCCGGGCCCAGGGTGTTCAGCACGTCCCGGGCCCGCAGCCAGCCGCGCCGGCCCACTGCGATCGCGCCGGGCATCAGGTCGAGGCCCTCGGGGCGATGGGCGTCGGTGCCCAGCGTGAAGCGGACCCCCTCATGACGCGCGGCCATCACGTGGGTGTCGGGAAGATCCAGGCGCTCGGGTTGGGCGTTGATCTCGAGGCACACCCCGTTCTCGGCGCAGGCGGCGACCACCGTGTCGAGGTCGAAGCGCACCGGATCCCGGCTTCCGATCCGGCGGTTCGTGGGATGCCCGATGGTGTGGACGACACCACTCTCGGCCGCCGCGACGAGGCGGTCGGTCATCTTCGACTCGCCCACGCCGAGATCGTAGTGGACCGAGGCCACGACCCAGTCGAGTTCGGCCAGCAGGTCGAGATCGAGATCGAGGTCGCCGTGCTTCAGGATGTCGCACTCGACGCCGGCCAGCAGCCACAGGTCGTCGAGCTCGTCGTCGATCGCGCGGATCCGGCGCGCGTGGTCGCGTAGGGCTTTCTCGTCGAGCCCACCGGCGACGCTCACGCGTTTCGAATGATCGGTGATCGCCAGGTACTCGTACCCCCGCTCCCGCGCAGCGGCCGCCATGTCCTCGATCGAGGCCGTCCCGTCGGTCGCGTTCGTGTGCGTGTGCAGGTCGCCGCGGACGTCGTCGGCCTCGATCAACGCCGGCAGCTCGTCGTTCTCGGCCGCTTCGATCTCTCCGCGGGCCTCGCGGAGTTCCGGCGGGATCCACGCCAGGCCCAGACGATGGTAGACCGCGGCCTCGTCGTGCGCGGCCAACACGGTGTCGCCCTTGGTCAGACCGTACTCGCTGAGCTTCCAGTCGTGCTTCCGCGCGCGCTTGCGCAGCTCGATGTTGTGTTGCTTCGAACCGGTGAAGTAGAGCAGAGCGGCGCCGAAGTTCTTCGCTTCGAAGAAACGGAAGTCGATCTGCAGACCCGACTCGAGTCGCACCGAGGTCCGTTCGACACCGCGCGAGATCACTTCGTCGATGTCGTCGTGATCCAGGATCGCGTCCAGGGCTGTTTCGCGGTCGGAGGCCTCGACGAGGATGTCGAGGTCGCCGACGGTCTCGCGGCCGCGACGGAGACTGCCCGCCACTTGCCAGCGGTCCAGAGCATCGAGGGCGTCGAGGTGCGCACCGATGCCGCGGAGCCGATCGGCGGCATCGTGGGCCAGCATGCGTCCCGCCGTGCGCTCGAGCGTCTCGAGCCCGTCGAGGATCTTCTCCTCGGACTTCGCGCCCATGCCCTCGAGATCGCGCACGCGGTGGGCCTCGGCCGCGTCCCGAAGCTCGTCGAGGTCGTCCACGCCGAGCGCACGGTGGATCTGCATGGCCCTCTGTGGTCCGAGGCCGGGGACCCGCATGAGCTCCGCGGTGCCCGACGGAACCTCGCTCCGCAGTCGTTCCAGCCGATCACAGGTGCCCGTTTCCACAATCTGCGCGATCGCCTCGGCCGAACTGCTGCCGACCGACGGCAGCTCGGTCAGATCGGCGCCTTCGCCGACCATGTCCTCGAGCGGTCGCGAGTGGCTGCGAACCGTCCGGGCTGCGCCGCGGAACGAGCGCACCCGGAAGCGGCTGCCATCCTCGAGCTCGATCAGATCGGCGATCTCGTCGAGACGGTCGGCGATGCGGGCGTTCTCCACGGCGATCCTCCCCGGGCGGACTCGCGCCCAGGGTGGATCGTCCGCGGAGTGGCCGGCATGGGGACCTCACCGGCCATCGGGTGGGGCGACCGCGGAACGCCCGCGGACTACTTCACGAGGGCCATCTTCTGCGCCCCGACGCGTTCGCCGTCGACCTCCAGAACGGCGTAGTAGACCCCCGACGCCACCGTCCGGCCCTGCGTGTCGAGACCGCTCCAGTCCACGCTGTGCCGGCCGGCCGCGAAGCCGCCCTGCGCCAGGGTCCGCACGCGGCGTCCCTGCACGTCGAAGACCTCGAGCCGCACGTCGTCCGACGCGCTGTCCAGCGCGAAGCCGATCGTGGTGCGGGGATTGAAGGGATTCGGCGTGGCCGCGCTCAGGACCGCACGTCGCACGGTCCCGGGGGTATCGCCGGCGGGTGCCGACGTGGCGATCTGGATCCCGAAGACTCCGGAGCGATTCACGTTGCCGCGGAAGGTGGGCCACGGGGCGAGCGCGGGATCGTAGGGCGCACCCGTGTCCCACACGTGGATCAGACGGTCCCACGTGGCAAGGGCCAGATCGAGGGTCCCGTTCTGATCGAAGTCGGTCAGTGTCGGCGTGGCGCGCACGAAACCGTTGATCGGAATCGGGAACCCACGCACCGGCTCGCCCGCGGCGGTGAAGGCGAACAGGGCGTCGTCGGCTTCGGTGCCGCCGATCCCGTACACCACGTCGAGCTGTCCGTCGCCGTCGACGTCGCCGACCACCGGACTCGACTCCGACAGGTCCTCGACCACGACCGGCCACCCAGCCAGTACGGTGCCGTCGGGATCGTAGATCTTCAGGGTGCTGCGGTACACTTGCTTGCCGTCGATGTTCGTCCGCGTGATCCCCACGGCCACGAACTCGAGGTCCGCGTCGGCATCGAAGTTCCCGACCGCCGGTGAGGGCGTGAGCGAATCGAAGTTCACGGCGTTGTTCGGCAGGTGGACCGGGAAACCAGGCTGGTTCGATCCGTCGGGCTCCCAGACGTACAACGAATCGTTCTCGCACGGCGCGATGATCTCGGTCACACCGTCACGATCGATGTCCGCCAGCGACGGACTGGCCAGGAAGACCGACTGCGGGGCGAACTGCTTCGGCCAACCCGGCGCATTCGTCCCCGACCCGTCGGTCCGCAGCGCGTAGAAGTAGTCGGGCGCGTTCGCGTTCTGGTACTTGCTCCCGAACAGGATCTCGAGGCTGCCGTCACCGTCGACGTCGAACAGGGCCGGCGTGGTGCGGCCGAAGAACTCGGTGTACGTGGTCCCTCCCACGTCCTGCTGCCGGCGCGGCGCGATCACTCCCACCGTCGAGGGATTCGCGTCCCCGTCGGCGACCTCGGTTCCGTCGTGGTGGAAGGCATAGGTGAAGCCACTCAGGTCGTTGATCACGATCTCGTTGTCGGGCACCGAGGCCGTGCCGTCGCCGTCGAGATCGCCGACCACCGCCGTGCCCCACGCCCAGTTCGCCAGCGTCTGCGGCCAGCCGGGCAGCACGTTGCCCTGCCCGTCGAGCACCAGGAGTTCACGCGTGTCGCGGTTCATGGCCACGATCTCCAAGCCGCGCCGGTTCGGATCGAGGTCCCCGAGCGTGATCGAGGAGGGTTCGAAGCGCGCCGACGCGTCGTAGATCGGACCGAAGGTCTGCGCGTCGTTGTCGCCGTCCAGCGGCTCCTGGCACTCGCCGTCGATCAGGTAGACGGTCTCGGCGCCGATCACCATGTCGCGAACCCCGTCGTCGTCGACGTCGGAGATCGCCAGCGCACCGCTCGTCTCGAGCCCGAGTGGCAGCGGGAAGCAGCTGATCTCGGGGGGATTGGTCGACGCGGCCAGTTCGTCGGACAACGGCCCTTCGACCCCGCCCGAGTCCACCGCGCTCACCGCGTAGTCGAAGGTCGTCAGCGGATCGAGGCCTTCGTCGAAGAAGGTGGCCGATCCGACCAGGACGTCGGGCGTGGCCAGGGTGAACGCCGGGGCACCGTCGGCCCGGCGGTACACCCGGTATCCCATCAGGTCGACGGCGGCGGACTTCGACCACTCGATCTGGATCCGCCCCGCGCCTGCGCTCGCCAGACTCAGCCCCTGCACCTTCGGCGGAGCGACCAGGTCGAAGGGATGAACGAGAGTGCGGCCCTGCGAGTCGGTCACGGTGAGCTCGGCCGACACGGCCGATGCGTCGCCGTTCACGGTGATCCCGAACGCATCGGTGGTCGTGCTCGCGACGCCCAGGGCACCCTCGATGGCCGGCCACGACGCCGACGTGTCGTCGACGATCGCGTCGCCGTCGGTGACCACGAGCGATCCCGTCAGTCCCTCGGCCGAGCCCGCACCGTAGTTCTTGAGGTCGACCAGCACGGTCGCGCTCTCCCCGCTCGTCACGATTCCGTCGCCGCCGTCGTCGAAGCGCAGACCGACCACCTCCAACTCCGCTGCTTCCAGCGTGAGGGCCTCGAGGTCGAGGACGGCCTGCCCACCCCCGTCGTCGACCAGGAAGCGCAGCTCCACAGCGTGACCGTCGGGGGCGGCAGGATCGATCTCCAGCGTGACCGGGGTGTCGGCCGACACCGTCGACGATCCGGCGACCACGCCGAAGCTGCTCAGGCTGTCGACCACCGTGACATAGGGGTCGTCCAAGCGCAGCAGGACGTCACCGCCGGGATGCTGGACTCCCGTGGCATTCCCGATGGTCGGAAGCAGGGCCACGCGCTCACCGGCCTCGGCCCGGCCGTTGTCGTTGCCATCGCTCGGGGCGTTCGCGTCGTCGTCCAGCGCGAAGCCCTGCACCGTGGCCACCGACTCGCTGCCCTCGACCACCGTCACGGTGGTCGACGTGGGCACGATCTGCTGTCCCGAGGCCCACACCGCGATGTCGCCGGGACTCTCGGCCGCGAAGTCCAGGGCCACGGAACCGTTGGGCCCGGTCGTCGCAACCATGGTGTCCTCGCCGTTCTTCGTCGCGCTCACGGTGACCCCCTCGAGGGGTACACCACCGGGGCCGAACACGAACAGCGAAGGATCCGCGTTGCCCAACGTGATCTGGGAGGGCGCTGCGATCGTCGCCTCGACGGGTTCGTCCCGGAACAGCGGCATGGCCGGGTCGCCGAGCAGCGTGTAGACCATCTGGGTCCACCGCTGCACGGTGTTGAACAGCGTGCTGACGAGGAAGGGCTGCCGGGACATGGTGTAGATGTCCCCCACGCGATCGACGCCCTCGCACAGCCACGCGCGATAGAACTCCTCCTGCAGCGGCTTGGCCGCGCTCGGGAAGGCCGCCCGCGAACTGCCGAGCGACGCCATGGCGCCCCCCTGCGGGTTGCGGACGAAACGCTCGTTGAGACAGTTGAAGTCGAAGGCCGACGAACTGCAGTTCAAGGAGTAGAGCAGGAAGTAGTTCGGGCCGTTGGTCAGTCCGTCGGCGTCGGCGGGCACGAGGGCGCCGGGCCCGACGCTCATGTTGAAGTAGAAGCCGTGCCCGACGTGGTGGAACACACCGAAGTTCCCGGTGTCGAGGGCGTCGATCACGCCCTGCGGACTCACCGGATTCGCAGCCGGGTAGTTCTCCGGGATCTCGTAGTGCCGTTCGACGTTCCAGGGCTCCGCCGCGCACGGCGCGAAGGCCGAGTCGATCAGGGCCTCGCTGAGGAAGGCACCGTCGAGCTGCACGGGGTCCCCGGTCTTCCATCCCAGCGGGAAGAGGACCTCGCTCGCCAGGAGCGCGCCGTGCTGCCAGTCCGTGGTCGCCGGGATCTCGTAGGCGATGACCTTGTCGACGAAGGCCTCGGCACCGGCCACCGTGGTGACGGTGGCCCGGCCGACCGACACCTCGGCGTCGAAGTCCGCGTCGTCGCCGCGGTCGGCGCTGCTGCGATAGTGCTCACCGAAGACCGCGTCCCCGTCGGCGTTCCAGTTCCCGTCGAGACCCCCGTAGTACAGATCGGTGGGAATGTCGGTGAACGACCCCGAAGGGTAGAAGTCGTTGCGCACGTAGCGCGTCGGTACGATCTGGGTGTCGCCCCCCAGCAGAAGGTAGTCCACTCCCCACAGCGAGTAGGCATCGCGCACGTAGTTGCGGAGGGTCTCGGCCAGGTCGACACCCTTCCGGGTGGTGGCGAGCACGTCCTCGACCGTCACGACCAGGGACGACATCCCCAGCCGATTGCGATGGTCGGCCAGACGTTGGAACGACGGAGCCAGCTCGCTGGTGGTCAGGATCAGGTGCTGCACCGGCCGGCTGTCGAGCGTGGGACCGACCGCGGCCGAAGCCTCGACGGAGACCGGGGCGTCGAGCGCCGCGGACTTCCGGTCGACACGGATGCGCGTGGGGTCGACCACTCGGCGCCGGAGGGCATCGGTCACCCGCCGGTCCCAACCGGGCAGCGCTCGCTCCCGCCGCACGATGTCGCCGGGGGGATCCGCGGGCCCGAAGGTCACGTCCAGGGTCGCGCCCTCGCGCAGCCACACGTCTCCGCGCGCGTCCACGCGCACGGGATAGACCTCGACCGTCACCATGGCCTGACCGTGCCACACCCGCCGCCCGACCGGGCGCGCCTCGACGGGCGGGTAGTACACAGCATCGGCGAGCTGTTCGTCGGAGAAGACGGACTCGACCCCGAGGCCCCGCGCCTCGAAGGGCTCCAGCGGCTCGACGACCCGGGGCGCCGCGTCGAGAGGCACCCGGACCCACTGCCCGCCGACGAGCCCGGCCGACACCACGGTCCGATCGGGCGCGACGGCGAAGGTGAAGGCCCGCGCGGGCAACTCGGGACGACCCGTGTGGCGCAGGGCGTGGGCGCCCGGCAGCACCAGCCGGACCTCACCGTCGCTCGCGGTCACGCTCAGGTCCGCGGCGCGGAGCTCGAGGTCGACCGTCGCTGCGCGACCCGGGGCGACCAGGGCTACGACGATCAACGTGCTCAGGATCAGAAGGTGGGGAGCCGTGGTCAGTACACGTACGGCAGGGCGCATGGGCGTGGAAATCCTCCGGCCTCGAGTCCTCGTGACTGGATCGTTGCGATCACCCGGACCGCAGCGAAGCGATTCCCTCCGGACGGACCGGCGGGTTTCGGAAGGTCAGGACCTTAGCAAGCGCGCGGTGGGATCTCCCGAGGGGCGTTCGTACGGGTCGAATGGCGCTGGCGAGTCGGTGGGTGCTCCCCCAGAGCCACTCCAGTCTAACACCGGTGCGGAAGGCGGAGCAACCGCCTCCCGCACCGGATCGTGGCGTGGGGCTACTTCACGAGCATCAACTTCATGGTCTGGTTCTGGCCGGCCGCGCTCAGGCGGGCGAAGTACGCACCCGAGGCGACCCTCTGTCCGCGTTCGTCGGTGCCGTCCCACGTCACGCGGTGCTCTCCGGCTCCGAGGGGAGCCGACAGGAGCGTCCGCACACGACGGCCCGTGACGTCGTACAGCTCGAGCACGGTCGGGACCCGCGCACCCGCGGTGCCCGGAATCTCGAAGACCACCGTGGTCGAGGGGTTGAAGGGATTCGGCACGGCGTTCTTCAACGCCAGGCGCCGCGTGGGCACGGTCACCGCCGACGACTCGAACGCGAAGGCGCCGTTCGCCGCCGCGATACGGTACACGTAGCTCTCGCCGCTGACCGCCGAGGCGTCGACCCACGTCAGTTCGGGACCCTCGAGGCGCAGGTCGTCCGCGACACGCGTCCACGTGTCGGCATCCGCCGCCCGCCGATCGACGACGACGTCGATACCGACCACGGCTCCGCCGGTGAACCGCGTCTCGAGCATCATGCCCTCGACACCGGCCCGGACGTCGACGATCGCGCTCACGGCCGAGGTCGCCTGGTCCTCCAGGAACACGCCCGTGCGTCGGTTGTTGACCTGGAAGGTCGGCCAGGGAGCGAGGTGCTCGTAGAACGGGAACGGCATGTCCCACACGTGCAGGAACAGATCGAAACCGGCGTAGACGATGTCGACGTCGCCGTCGCCGTCGAAGTCGTCGACCACCGGCACCGCCCGCACCGCACCTGGCAGCGTGATCGGGAAGCCCTGCACGTCGGTGCCGTCGAGGTTCATGGCGTAGAGCTGGTTCGGGGTGTTGTCGGTGCCGCCGCCGATCCCGAACACGATGTCCAGACTCAGGTCACCGTTGACGTCGCCGATGATCGGCGACGACTCGCTGAGACCCGGCAGCGAGCGGGGCCAACCGGGGAGGACCGTACCGTCGAGCTCCTGCACGTAGACGTCGCAGCTCGAGAGGCTGTTGATGGCCACCGTGACCAGCTCGAGCTGTCCGTCACGGTCGAAGTCCGCCAGCGACACCGCGGGGTGCTTGCTGTCGCGGGCGCCGGCGACCGTGTTCAACGGCTTGGGGTATCCTGACACGACCGAGCCGTCGGGATGCCAGGCGTGCAGCAGATCGTTCTCGGTCACGAGGAAGATCTCGGGCTCGCCGTCACCCTCGACGTCGGCAATGGTCGGATGGCTCACGGTCCAACCGTTCGGGCCCACGTTCTGGGGCCAACCCGGCGCGTTGGTCCCGTCGATCTGCAGGGCCTGCACCAGGTTGTCGACACCGTCGCGGCGCGAGGTCGGCAGGATGATCTCGAGGGTGCCGTTGCCGTCCACGTCGTAGACCGCCGGCGTCGTCCGGCCGAAGGTCTCGACGTCGCGGAGCTGGAACACACCGTTCGTCTCCGGCCGGTCGTCCCCGTCGATCAGCTCCGTGCCGTCGTGGTGCCAGACGTAGGTGGTGCGGTTGGTGTTGTTCGTGATGATCTCGAAATCGCCGTCGGCGTCGAGATCGGCCACGACCGGTGTGGCCCAGGCCTTCTGGTTCATGGTCTGCGGCCAGCCGGGCAGCAGGTCCCCGTTGGCGTCGACCACCCAGACCTCGAAGTTCTCCCAGTTGGTGCCGATCAGCTCGTCGAGGCCGTCCCCGTCGAGGTCGGCCATCGCGACGCCCGACGGCGTGAAGCGCCTGGCGTCCTGGGGACCGGCGAGCGGCCCGCGGGTCTGGCTGTCGTTGTCGCCGTTGACCAGCTCGTCGCCGTTGGCGTCGAGCGCGTAGAGGTAGTCGGCACCGAAGGTCGCGACCTTCGTGCCGTCGGCGACCATGTTGCCCACCGCGATGGGACCGGCGAGCTCCCGGGTGACCGGCAGCGGGAATCCACCTTCCAGTTGCGGCGGTGCGGTGCTCGCGCTCACGATCGGGCTAGGATCGCTCTCCACACCGGTCGAGTCGACGTAGGTGATCCGGTACGAGTAACGCGTCAGACTCGCGAGGTCGGCGTCCTCGATGAAGCCCGTACCATCGATCGTGTCGAAGAAGACCTCGGAGAACGAAGCCTCGCCGTCGGCGCGACGATACACGCGGTGCCCGCGTACGGAGGGTTCTGCGATGGCCTCGGTCCGCAACACGATACGGTCGGGCCCGAAGGTCGTGTCGAGCGTCGGAGCCGGGGGCGCGCCCGGACGGCGGAGGTCGAAGGTGTGCACCACGACCCGGCCCTCGTCGTCGGTCAGGGTCAGCTCCAAGGGATTCTCGGCCGTGACGTTCGACTCGGTCACCCGTAGCCCGGTGATCGTCCCCACCTCGCGGGTGCCGATCGGAGCCGGAGCCGTCGCCGTGCCGACGTCGATCTGAACGTCGGACGACGGACTCGTGAGCGTGGCGTCGAGCGCGTTCACCGCCGCCCCACCGTAGTTCGCCACCTCGACGACGAGGTCGAAGGTCTCGCCCTCGTCGATCACCCCGTCGCCGTCCCCGGTCACGCTGTCGTCCCACAGGATCCGTGCGACATCGATCTCCGGTGCACCGACCAGCAACTGCACCGGCTGTCGCCAGGTCTCGCCACCACTGCTCATGACGACCTCGAAGCGCAGCAGACGACCGTCCTCGGCCCCCGAGCCGATGGCGAAGATGAACGGCTGCGAACTCTTCGCCTGCCCCGAGGTCAGACCCGACAACGATCGCGTCAGCTGCACCGGCGTGATGTTCGGTGCCTCGATCGGCTGCAGTTGGAGCGAGACGCTCCCGAGATCGGCCCCACCCTGGTTGACGAAGTCGAAACCCCACTCGATCGTCTCGCCCGCCTCGGCCAGGCCGTCACCGTCGCCCGAGCCGTCGAAGACCGAGGCCGGCGTCGCACGCACGTGTCCGTTCGCACCCGACTGCACCTCGATCGTCTGGCGCACCGGGAACACGAGTCCCTGCGTGACGACCAGGTCGATGCTGCCGGCCCGATCGGCGAGTCCGTCCAGCGAAAGGGTCACCTGACCGCTGGCGTCGGTCTCGCCCACCGCGAAGCCACCGTCGGGACGCGTGAGCGCCACCGTCGCGCCCTCCACCGCACCCGAGGCACTCACGTCGACCGTCACGTCGGAGGCTCCCAGCAACACACTCGACGGCGCGGACACCAGGGCCGAGCGCGGCTCCTCGCGCCACACGCGCAAGGCGGGGTCGGTGAAGACGTGGTAGCCGAAGTGCGTCCAGCGGTGCGAACCCTCCACGCCGGTGATCGCCACCTGCTCCGATCGCGAGACGAGCTGGGCATCGCCCACGCGCACGTTCCCGTTCACGAAGATCTCGCGGTAGAACGACTGCTGGTAGACGTTGGCCGTACTCGGGAAGGCCGCACGCGAAGCGCCGATGCTCCCGACGGCTCCGCCCTCGATCTGGACGAAGCGCTCGAGCAGGCAGTCGAAGTCGAAGGCACCCGAGCTGCAGTTGAGCGCGTGCAGGAGGAAGGGCCGGTCGGGGGCGTTGTTGACCGACGTGTCGACGTCGGGCACGAAGATGTTCTGGTCGCCCACGCCCACGCTCATGTTGTAGTAGAAGCCGTGGCCGACGTGGTTGACGATTCCGAAGTTGCCGGTGCTCATGGAGTCGAGCGCGGCCTGCTTGGTCTCGAGGATCGAACCGACATAGGGCGCCGTGTTCTCGTACATGCGCCAGCTCTGCATCAGGTTGCCGCCGCCGATGATGCTGTCGAAGACGATGTCCTCGGAATAGATGGCGCCGTCGAGCGTGATCGAATCCCCCGGATTCCATGCCTGCGGGAAGAGCACCTCGCTCATGAAGAGCGCCCGGCCCACGTAGGAACGGTCGGTCGGGTTCTCGTAGGCGATGACCTTGTCGACGAAGTCCGCGGCCTGCGACAGGTTCTTGACCGGCACGCGCCCGATCGCGATCTCGGCGAGCAGATCGGCTTCGTCCCCCGTCTCGAGGAAGCTCTTGTAGGGCTCGGCGTAGATGCCGTCGCCGTCGATGTTCCAGTTGCCGTCGAGCGCGGCGAAGTACAGATCGGCCGGCACGTCGGTGAAGCCGCCCTGCGGATAGAAGCTGCTGCGGGCGTAGCGCGGCGGCAGGATCTCGGCGTCGCCACCGAGCAGCAGGTAGCTCACGCCCCACTGCTGGTAGGCGGTCCGGATGTAGTTGCGCAGGGTCTCCTGCAGGTCGCCGCCCGGCCGGGCCACGGCGACGATCTCGTCGGTGGTGACCACCGAGGTCCGAAGACCTTCCTGCGTGCGCCACGCGGCCAGACGCTCGAACTCGGGGCGCAACTCGTCGTTGGTGATCACCAGCATGTCGACCGGCTCGGGAACGATGCGCGCGACCCGGGCGAGGCCGCGGTCGTCGGCGACGCCGATCTCGAAGTCGAAACGCGCGGTCGAGGGATCGACCCCCGGCGACGGTGCGTAGGCGTCGACGTCGGCCGGATTCTCGACCACGGCGCGCACCAGTGCGGCGTCCCGATCGCGGAGACCCGACCATTCGACCGTACGGCGCACGGTGTCGTTCGAGCGGGGATCGATGCCGAGGGTCAGGCGAACCCGCGCACTGGCCAGACGCTGTACGCGACCGTCGGCCCCGACCCGCACCGGCACCACGTCGACCGACGCGACCGACCACCCCCGCATGGGATGGCTGGCGCCGACCGTCACCGGCACCGGCGGGTAGACATTCGAGCGCTCGAGCGCCGCGGCGTCGACGAAGGGATCGGGCATGGCCTTCGTGCCGTCCGACGACACGAGGTCGTCGCCCGTCGCGAGCGACGTCACGTCGACGTCCACCCATTCGGCGTCGACCAGCTCGACGGCTTCGGCCCGCGTGCCCACCGGGACCACGTACGAGTACGAGGCGCGCGGGAGCTCGGGGCGACCGGCCCGGCTCCAGGTCGACGCACCATCGACGAGAATCCGCTCGGCGTCCCCGTCGCGCTGGATCGAGTAGTCGTCTGCGTTCCAACGCAGGACGTGGTCGACCGAGGTGGCCGCCACCGCGGGGGTCGACACGGCGACGATCGCGACGAGAAGAGCGAGAACGGCGAGAGACGTGCCCGCAGTGCGCACCAGCGTGGCACCGGGACGACGATTTACGAGAGGCATCAGTCCTCCTGCGGCAAGCGGATCGGAGCTCGGGAGCAGTCCGCGCGGGGGTTCGGGCTCGGTGACGGAGGAAGGGTCGTCATGGGACGGACGACGGTGCGGTCGCTCTGGGTGTCGGTTCTACGTTCAGGGGTCCTTCCCCGGAAGGACGGAAGGGTCCGGCGTGCCGCACCCCCCGCACACGGTTCGAGTACGGGGCGGCGACGGCGACCGGGACACCGCAGTCTATCCCGACCGCGCGCCGGCTGTCAAGCCACCACCATGGTAAGGAATTATGAATAATGGGTTTACGGCGATCAGCGCGGGTCGCCGGACACCCGATCGGCGCGTCGGAGAACGTGGGTCCCCACGTCGAAGGACCGTGTGCCGGCCCCGTCGCCCGGGTCGATCTCGACCGGACCGTCGCCGAAGTTGCGGACCACCCGCCAGGGCCCGCGCTCGATCACCGACCAGCCGCGCCGCCACAACTGGCCGACCTCGGCGTCGACCAGGCACCGCACCGGGCCGTCGGCGCTCAGCTGTCGCACGAGCGCCTGGAGGTGCTCCCAGCCGGCCCGAGCGACGGGTTCGTCGTAGGAGACCAGTTGCACGCGGTGCACCGAGACGATCCCCGGCTTCCCCTGTTCCCAGGCGGCACGCACCGCGGCGACGGCCGCGCGCGCGCCCTGCGGCGCGTCGGTGGAGGAATCGCCGTAGGGCTCCAGCCGCGCCGGCCGATCGAGGTAGACGAAGCGGGCCCTCCATCGGTCGCCGACCCGTTCCACGACCTTCCGGACCCGGCCCCAGGGCGTGGTCGGATCGACGCGACCGTCGACCTGCTCGCGCTTCGCCTGGACCACCTGGACCCCCAGATCGGCCCAGGCCGACTCGTCCTCCGCTCCCCAGCGGTAGTCGGGAGCGATCACCGACACCGGCGAACGCCCGAAGCGCGTGCGGAAGCGACCGACCGCCGCCCGGGCGATGTCCCGGGCGCCGTCCGGATCCGAGCCCGACAGTTCGGTGCCCCGCAGCCATCCGCGGTAGGCCATGGTGTCGAAGCGGCGCGCCCGGGCGGCCAGGGGATCGCCGGCGGCCCGGGCGGCCGCGTACTCCGGCAGATCGAAGTGCGTGAGTCCGTGCAGCTCGGGCCGGTACACGCCGGCCGCGATCGCCGCGTCGACCGCGGCGTCCAGTCCCGGGCGCCCGTAGCGCCCCGGATCGTGGCCGGACGGGTGGACCGGCCAACCGTGCGGAGCGTTCCCCGGGCCTCCGGCGCGGACGGTCGGACCGGCCAGCACGGTGTTCGCCTGCAACACGAGGGGCAGGCCGTCGGCATCGCGCAGACGCAGCAGACGCACCCGCAACGAATCGATCTCGGCCGCCGTCTCCAGCCCGCTGCGCGCATAGGCCCGCAGCTTCGGGGGAACGCCGTCGGCCAGGTCGGCGAGCGAGTCGGCCGCGGCGCGGTCGGGGAACCATCCCTCGAATCCCCAATCGTCGCTCTGCAACACGATCACGCGCCAGGCCCCGAAGTCGGTCTCCGACGCGGTGCGCGCGTGCCAACTCCACGCCACGCCCAACGCGATCCCCACGACCGGGATCAGGATCCACCACCACCGACGCATCACGCTGCCGCTCCCGTCGCGAAGACCTCGAAGGAGTACCGACCGTAGCGCATTCCGTGTTCGGCGATCGAGTCCGCGATGGCGTCGAGCCGTTCGCGGCAGTCGCGATCGCACGCGTGGTGCGTGCGCAGCCAGCGCACCGGGGCGAGGGGATCGTCGACCCGCGTCGAATTCTCGGCGTCGCCACGGCAGACGGGATCGCCCAGGTGCGCGCGCAGCTCCCGGCTCACCCGATCGATGCGGCGCGCGGCTCCGCGGCCGGGGACGATGTCGGCCAACAGCGACAGGACCTCGCGGTAGTTCACCTCGGCCGGATCGCGTCCGACGGGTGTGTCCTCGAGCACCACCACCCGGCCCCCCGGGGCCAGACAGTGCACGCACGACTCCGCCGCCCGCGCGCGATCGGACGAAGGAAGATGGCGCAGCACGTCCCCGAACACGACCACCCCGACCGAGGCCGAGGCGAAGGGGAGCTCGCGGAGGTCGGCGAGGACGTCGAGACCGTCGCAGCGCGGATCGTGATCCAGGGAGACGACCGCCCAGCCCAGTGAGCGCAGGTGCACGCTCAGGCGACCGTCGCCCGCTCCGGCCTCGACCACGGGGCCGAGGTCCGCAGCCCGGGCGAGCTCATCGCGAAGGTTCGTCGGGAAGGGCCAGAACGACATCGTCGGCTGCCGCCGGGGCCGAGGGGGATTCCGTCGACGCCACGTCGTCGGCTTCCGATCCACCGGCCCTCGTGGCGGGACGCGGAGCCGGGGCCGCATCGGGCTCGGTCCGGTGTCTCCGGTAGGCCTCCATCTCGATCACCTCGGCCAGGCGCTGACCCGGATCCACGGGCACCAGGGTCGCATGGACTCCCATCAGGTACCCCAGGATTCGTGCCGGCCCCGGGTGGCGATCGCGCTGGATCGAGTAGGCGAGTTCGATCGCCGCGCCCGCCGCCGCCGCCACGGCCAGGACCCCGGCGCTCGGAGCCCCCAGCACCAGCGCACCCGTGGCCGCCGCCGACAGCGACACGAACCACAGGCACACCGTGGCCCGGAACGGCGAGGTGCCCAGCTCCAACAACCGGTGGTGCAGGTGCTCGGCGTCGGGACGGAAGATGCTCAGCCCGCGACGCCAGCGTCGCAGGATGGTGGTCGCGGTGTCGAGAACGGGCACGAGCATGGCGAAGGCCGCGATGCCCGGCGCGGTCGGCGTGCGTTCGGCCAGACCGAGCACCAGGCCCGCCAGCCACAGACCCAACAACATCGACCCGGCGTCGCCCAGGAAGATGCGGTGGCGCGAGAGATTGTCGCGCAGGAAACCGAGGACCGTTCCGAGGAAGGCGCCGATCCACAGGGCGCCCACTGGATCGACCCCGTGCACGGCCACCATCACCGTACCGGCCACGATGGCCACGATGCCCGAGGCCAGTCCGTCGAGTCCGTCGATCAGGTTCACCGAGTTGATGAACCCCAGGTACCAGAACAGCGTGAGCGGCCCGGCCATCACGCCCAGCTCCACCACACCGACGCCCGGAAGCCACACCTGTTCGAGCGTCAGGCCACCCGCCATGGGCAACGACACGACCAGCACCTGCCCCAGGAGCTTCTTCTCGGCGTGCAGGCCGAAGCGGTCGTCCAGGGCACCGAGCACGATGGTTCCCAGTCCGGCCAGACCGAGTGCCACCATGGCGCCGACGGGGAAGGGGGAACCGATCCAGTGGAAGAGTCCGATCGCGGCCACGACTCCGGTGCCGTAGACGGCCAGTCCGCCGCTGCACGGCACCGCGCACTTCTGCCGACGGCGCCAGCTCGGATGATCCACCAGACCCCAGGACAACCCGGCGCGCCGCGCCACGGGCAGGATCAGCTGCGTGAGCACCACCGTGGCCAGCACCACGAGAGTGAGTCGGGGGAGCAGCTCCATGGCCCCTTCTACCTCCGTCTTCCGGGACGGATCTCGCGCAGAGCTTCGATCGTGGCTCCTGCGCACCGCGACCAGGAGAACTCCCGTGCGCGGCTCCGACCCCGCTCGGCGAGCGAGCGCCGAAGTCCTCGGTCACCGACCAGGCGGGCCATGGCGTTCTCGATCTCTCCGGTCTGCACCGGATCGACCAGGAGCGCGGCTCCACCGGCCACTTCTTCGGTCGCCGTTCCGCGGGAGGTGATCACCGGACAACCCCGGGTCATCGCCTCGAGAATGGGAAGTCCGAATCCCTCGTACAGCGAACAGAACAAGAGCCCGAGGGCCCTGTCGTATTCGTCGCGCAACTGCTCGGTCGTCAGGTAACCCAGGCGCCGCACCCGCGACGGATCCGAATGATCCGCCAGCGCGCGTTCGATCGCGGCATCGCGCCAGCCCTTTCCGCCGACGAGGCGGAGGCTGGGGAACGTCGCGTCGTGACGACACAGATTTCCGTGGGCCGAGAGGATCCTGACCAGGTTCTTCCGCGGTTCGAGCGTCCCGACGAAGAGGAGGTCGCGGCGCCGATCGGCGATCGGTTCCGGCCGTGGATTCTCTTCGTCTTCGTGCGCAAGGAAGGTCGGCGAGACTCCTTCGGGTGCGATCCGGATGGACGGGCCGACATCGGGCATCCAGGCCTCGATCTCGTCGGCAACGGTGCGGGTGCTCACCAGGACCCGCGCCGAACGTCGGATCGATTTGCGTACCAGAGTGCGGTAGTAGGTGCGTTTCGCCCAGGTGGTGGTTTCGGGGTGCCGCCGGAACGCCAGGTCGTGGACCATGACCGCCCGTTCGAAGGAGCCGGTCAGGGGAGCCACGAAGTTCGGCGCCAGAACGACGTCCGCAGATTCCGTGCTGGCACAATGCGACACGATCGTGTGATTGGCAACCATTCGTCCCCACGCGTCCTCGCGCCACAGCCGTACGTGCCGCACCTCGATGCCCGACCCGGCCGGCAGGAATCCGAAACATTCCGGGTGCGGGGCCAGCACCACCAGCTCGAGATCGCCGGGCGCCACCTGGCTCCAGCCGCGCACGAGTTCGCGCGTGTACACCCCCACCCCGGTCGGATCCGGGGTCACCTGCAAGGCCGGCAAGACGATTCGCAAGAATCACACCACCCGGGGAATCCTGCTCCCCGACGCGACACCGGCGCCGAAGAGCATCCAGAGATGCGGCAGGTCCCACTGACTGAACGTCAAGAGTTGGACTAGAACCCCCGCGATCGCGCAGGCCGCCACCACGGCGGCCGCCGATGGGCGGCTGCCGACGGGAACCAGCCGGCGCAGGGCCGGCCCGAGGCATCCGAGCCACAGCACGAGTCCGATCAGGCCGGTCTCGGCCAGGAGCTGAAGGGGCAGACTGTTCGTCACCGGCCACCCGAAGTGGGCCGCGCCCCCGCCCTCGGGCGCCCGTTCGAAGTACCAGAAACCGAAGCCCCCGAAGCCGACGCCGTGGATCGGGTGTTCCCGGAAAAGCTCCCAGGCGACTCCCCACGACCAGAAACGAGTCAGGTTGGACATGTCGTGCCCGACCGCCGACTGCGCGACGCGCTGGGCCACGATGCCGGGCACCTCGTGCCAGCCCACCCCGGTGAGAACGGGCCAGGCCACGGCCCCCAGGACCACGATCGCGACCAGGCCCAGCGCGAGAAGGCGTCGATCCGGAGCGGGGAGCCGGCCGGTGAGCATGGCCACGGCCACCAGCCCCGCGACGGTCGCCGCGCCCACCCAGGCGCCCCGTGAGAAGGTCATGACCAGGCACAGCAGTCCCAGCGCACCCAGGACCGCACGCGCCACCCGGCCGGTGCCCCGCGACACGACCGCGGCCGCCAGGGTCACGGGCAGCACGGCCACGAGGTAGCTGCCGAAGTGCAGGGGCTCGGGGAAGGGCCCCCGCATGCGCGGGATCCCCACGAACCGGTCGCCCAGGTAGAGTTCGGCGCTGCCGGCCGCGATCGACGGATTGCTCGAGCTCAGTCGCTCCAGCCACGACGATCCGGGGATCTGCAGGTGGAAGGTGACGGCCTGCACCAGGCCGGCGAGCACCGCGATCGCCAGGCCGATGGAGGCCGCGCGTTCGAGCCCACGCCAACCCGCGCGCCGCACGACCTGCGCGTAGGCCAGGGCGGCGGCCGCGAAGAAAGCGAGGAGCACCGTCTGCTTCAGCCCCTTGCTCCACGGCGCGTCCCCGGCCAGCCCGACGACGTCGCGGGTCCACAGCGACGCGGTGCTGAGCGCCGTCCACCCCAGGGCCACGGCCACGAGCCAGAGCCCCGTCCGATCGGGCTCGTGCGCGGGCTCGTGCGCGGGCTCGTGGTCGCGCGCGGGCTCGTGCCGGAGGACGTCGATCGCGGCCAGGACGATCACGACCAGCAACACGGGATACGCCGGCTGGACACCGGCGCCGAGGGCACGCCCTGTCGTCGCCTGGACCAGACCCACGCCCGCCCAGGGGGCCAGCACCAGGCCGGCCTGCGCCCACCGTTCCATGCTCCGTGCCATCGTGCTCCCGTCATCGGACGACCCGCCGTGCGCGGCGCGGCATGTCTAGCACGCGCGGACCCGGCCGTCGACGTCGAGCTCGGCGCTCAGTCCTCGGGCCGGCGCCGGCGCCGTACCGATTCGTAGGGGCGATCGAGGCGGCGGCGCACCGAGGACGCGCGCCAGAACAGGAGCACGATCATCACCAGCATGACGCCGGTCACGATCAGGCCCTGCCGGCCGGGCAACACCGACGACCGCTCGGGCAACGTGACCACGATGCTCTCGGGCGTGACCGCGTAGTCGCCGCTCCGCGCGAGCAGGGTGAACTCGCGCGCGTCCAGGAGCAGGGGACGGGCGATCGATCGCTCGCGGGGTGTCCAGTCGAGCGGCTCCTCGCCCTCGCGGGCGAAGAGTCGGGTGCGTTCGGTGGTGAAGCTCACCGCGCCCTCGGACCGCGTGCCGACACCCGGCTCGAGGCGCAGCAGGTGCTCGGCGGCCCACGAGAGCCGCGTGCCGTCGGGACGCCGATGCGTGCGCGCGTCGTCGAGGTCGACCCCGTGGACCTCCACGGTCACGAGCGCCGGGGCTGCGTCCGTGGCCGTCGTGTCCTGCGCCCCCACGGGGGCGGCCGCCGCCGCCGCGAGACCGACCGCCAGCAACCACGACCCCGCCTGCGCGCGCAGACCGTTGCGCCGGACCGACCTCCGCTGCCCCGACCGCCGCGCGCCGGCCAGCATCGACTGCAGGACCTGACCGAGCAGACCCCGCGTGTCGGGCGTCGACCACGCACCGGGTCGCTGCAGCAGCTCGGGCCGGGGCGCGGTTTCCACCGACTCGAAGGCCTCCCGGGCGACCGCCCGGACTTCCGACAACGGAGGACCGTCGTCACCAGCCGGCGGCAGGAGGCAACGGACCTGTCGAGGACCCAGCGACCAGGTGAGGAGACCGAGCAGGTAGGTGGAACGCAGTCCCACCGCCCCGGGACGGGGCAGGTCCCAGAGCAGCAGGTCCGGTCCGGGTTCGTCGGCCGAGGCCGGTCGCAGGCGGGCGAGCTGGGACTCGCGCACCGGACCGTGGTGGTAGACCACCAGGGGCTGCGTGCGATCGTGGCCCAGTTCGAGGTCGACCGTCTCGGTGCCCCGGCTGAGCAACACGCTCGGCAGGTTCATGTCCGACGCCGCCTGCTGCACCGCCCGGGCCGCGTGCGCGGTCGACCCGGGGTCCTCACCCGCCACCACGATCAGGCGCGACCGCGGTGCGTCGGCGTCGAGGTACGTGCGTGCGACGGCTTCGAGCCGGCTGTGCCGGCCACGTTGGATCATCGTCGTTCCTTCCCCGCACCCGGGCCGTCAGGCGCTCGCCATGCTCGGCACCGTGAGCACCGAGTTGAGCTGACCGTAGCTGTTGCGCACCCGTTCCGGATTTTCCGGATCGACCTTCCACACTCCGTCGACGATGTATTTGTACTCGAACACTCCGGATTCCAGCGGCAGTTCCAGCCGCCAGATTCCGTCTCCGGACCGTTCCAGAGCAATGCCCTCGACCGACCAATCGGTGAAGTCGCCCGTGATCGCGACCTCGCGCGCGGCCGGCAGTTCGACCTCGAAACACACGCCCGCGGTCCGGGCCCGCGGTCCGTGCAGCAGCGCGTCCCAGGCGTCGACCCCGTCGACCTCGAGGTCGGCGGGCAGCGACCAGAACTCCTCGGCGAGGCCCTGGAAGTCCAGCACCGCGCGGCAGCGGCGGTCGTGATCGTCGACGGGCCGCCCCAGGTCGGCGGCCTCGCGCAGACGCACCGTGCGGTGGATCTGCGTGTCGAGCAACGAACCCGGGTAGTTCATGGCCAGGCGTTCGAGCAACTCGCGACCGAACCGTGTGCGCAGGTCGAAGCCGTTGGCCAGGATGTGCATGCGCACGTGGTGGCCGCGCTCGTCCTCGAGCAGGCAAAGGGTCTCGCGCAACCGCTCCACCGCGTCCATGGTGAAGCGGCCCGGATCCACGGGAACCAGGGCCTCGGCGCTGGCCATCAGGGCGTTGAAGGTGAGCAGCCCCACGTTCGGCGGATTGTCGACGAACACGATGTCGTACGGCATCTCGCTGCGCGCGAAGACCTCGACCAGTCGCTGCACGCGGCGCTCCTCGCCCGACAACTCCTGCTCGACCGTGCTCAACGCCACGTCCGTGGGGACGAGGTCGAGCTGCTCCTTGATCTCGTGGCGAACGTCTTCGACGAGAACGTCACTGGTGAGGTACAGGTCGCGAGTCGAGAGACTGAACTCCGCCGGCATCAGTCCCATTCCGATGGTCGCGTGACCCTGCGGGTCGTTGTCCACCACCAGCACCCGTGCTCCGAGGTTGGCCAGGGCCGAGGCGAGGTTGACCGTGATCGTGGTCTTCCCGCACCCGCCCTTCTGGTTCGCCACCGACACGATGCGCATGAGCCCTCCCGGGTTCCGAGAACGAACACTCGGCCGAAGGGGTCACCGCAGAGGCTCAGCGGTGCAGCGCGGGAGGTATGCCCCGTGACCGGCGGCGGAACGCGCCGCCCTTCCGCACGTGAGGCGCGCGGACGAACGTGGGGCTGCGGGCCGGTGGAGCGGCGGCCCGTGGGGCGATTCGTCGGCACTTCCGGAAACAACACGTGTCGGAAGCCTTCGAATCCGCGTGCACATTCCCTTTCTGTTCCACCTCTGTCAACACCGAATTCCAGTGCGAAGCAGTTCTGATCGGGATCCCGGAAACGGGAGTCTCCGGGCCCGACGCGGGCCCGCTCAGGACCACCACGGACGGCACGCGAAGAAGACCAGGACACCCACCACCACGCCTCCGAGCACCTCGGACCAGGTGTGGCCCACGAGCTCGCGCAGACGGCGAGCGTCGACGTGCATGGCGTGATCGCTGACGAACTCCTCGATCATCTCGTTGAGCACGCGGGCCTGGTGGCCCACCTCCTGGCGCAGACCGGTGGCCTCGAACACGAAGTAACCGCTGAAGACCAGGGCGACCGCGAACATGCTGCTCTGCACGCCCTCCTGCGCGCCGACCGCGATGGTCAGCGTGGTGACCAGCGAGGTGTGGCTGCTGGGCATGCCGCCGGTGTCGAAGGCGCGGCGCCAGTCGAGGTGGCGCTCGACCATCAGCACCCAGAAGGGCTTGAGGGCCTGCGCGGCCAGCATGCTGAGGATCGCGGCCACCAGGGCCGGAGCCACGGGCATCGATTCGTTCATGGGCGGCGGCGGCTCGGGCAAAGGGATGGATCGGGATCGGAGACGTTAGCCACGCCGGCGGCCGGGGTCAACGACACCCCTACTCGTCGAAGGGCTCGCGATCGCTCAGCGGACCGCTCTCGAAGGTCGCCAGGTGCAGATAGAGGCCGGGCAGCAGGAGGTTGCGATCGACGAAGGCGAACGCGTCGAGCACGCGCTCACCGCCTGGAATCCGCTCGATCCACGGTGCGAGCCAGTGGTGCGGCTTGAGTTCGACTCCCACGCCCCACTCCTGGCGCAGTTCGTCGATGTCGAGACTGGTGACCCCGTAGGTGCCGAACACGCGCAGCCAGGGTCGCTCGACCGGACCGATCGCGTAGCCCAGTCCCCAGCGCTGGTTCGGGTAGTCGTGCCAGATACGCGTGAAGGGGCCGGTCTGGTCGTCGGGCTCGGTGAGCAGGCTCCAGTCGTCGTAGCCCAGTTCGAGCGTGAAGCGACGCAACCACGGATGCCGTTCGCGCCACGTCGGCCCCTCGCTCACCAGCGCCGCGCCCGCCGCGTTGGCCACCGGGTCGACCCAGTCGAAGCGCACGCCCGGCATGAAGCCATTGATGATCTCCATGTACAGCAGCGAGCCGAACGCCGCCGACCACGCGCCGTGCACGCGTGCGGTGCGGTCGTCGGCGCCCGTCCAGAGGTGCAACTGCGTGAACAGGAGTCCGGTGTGCTTGGTCGCGTAGACGTGGCCGAAGACGTCGATCAACCACGCCGACTCGAGCCGCATGACCCGGAACTCGTCCTCGAGGCCCAGCCGGCTGCCGATCTTCGCCGCTCCGCCGTACAGGCCGCCGTAGGCACCGGCGACGGTGAGGCGGCGCCAGGAGGGTGCGGGGGTGGCGGGGGCGGGGGCGGTGGGGTCGTCGGGGCGGATCTTGAGGGGGTTCGGGGTGGGGCTGGGTGCGGGAGTGGGCGGTTCCGCGGTGGAAGTCGGTTCGTCGGCGGCGGTCACTTCCGCGGCGGAAGTCGGTTCGTCGGCGGTGGTCACTTCCGCAGCGGAATCGAGCAGGTCGGCGCGCCAGGCGCCGGCGGCCGCTGGAGCGCGTCCCGCGGTCGCGGCGGAACCACCCGCGGTCGCGACGGATCCGCCGCCGGACGACGCCGGGGACCCACCACCGGACGCCATCGTGGAAGCCGGGCACAGCAACCCCACCACCAGCGCACACGCGACGCACGTGGCGATCGTGCGGACCCGCGGACGGCGACGTCGCTCCATGAGGGCAGCGTTATCGCAAGTCACGCGCCATGGCGAGGAAG
>Ga0102943_1000148_pt1 | contig 48303 bp, 31 predicted proteins | sample SalPonC_black_MG_FD_78174 | JGI IMG/M metagenome (GOLD analysis project Ga0102943, IMG submission 78174) | Salt pond soil microbial communities from South San Francisco under conditions of wetland restoration - Salt Pond MetaG... | ecosystem: Environmental > Aquatic > Marine > Intertidal zone >...
AAAAAACCTCGATGTTTACGCGATCTACGTAATATTGAGTAAAATAATGCTATACATTTAGTTGTAATCAGCTTGAAGCGGGTAATGCATTTCAGTTGTCTTGCCCAAAATAATTAGACAGCTATAATTATAGTTATAAATAAATATTATATAAAAACAAGATAACGATGATGGTCGAAATTAAATCTGCCTGATAAATAAAGATGGTTGCGCTTGAATTGCAGGTTTCATTTTCCAGATAACATGCTCAAATTACGATGAAAGGCTCGAATAAATGTTCCCGCAGATATCCTATGTGAAATCTAATCTTGTTTTCTTTTGCCTGCGTTTGCTTGCTTTTTAACCTGTCTGCCAGAACGGTCAGTTATGATGCAGCTGGCCGGGTGACATACACAATTCAGCCGAGTGGCGAGATGACGACCTTTGCATATGATGCGAATAGTAACCTGACGGCGATTGGGTCGATTTTACCGGGAGAAGATACGGACGCGGACGGCATCCCTGATTTTTTTGAAATTCATTATTCGGGGACCGTTACCAGGTTGCTCCCTGGTGGCAATGAGGATGCCGACTCGATAACCAACATAGTGGAGTTTGCGTTTGCGCAGAATCCTGCCCTGTCTGATGGGTTTACACGCTAACGCCTGTTTCGATAGTGCCGTCAACGGGTGCGAATTGATATGTGACGGTGACCTACCTTCGACCGCAAGTAGCCCCTGCGCTTATCACCTATCTACACGAGGTGAGTTTTGATCTGCAGAGTTGGAGGAGTTCGCTCGCTGATGTCGAAGTCGTTTCAGTAACGCCGATGGAGGGTGGCGTCGAAGAGGTGATTGTCCGCGCCCTCACGCCCATTGGCAACAAGGACCCACGAATCTTTCTACGCGTAACACTGCTCACCCCTTAAACAGCTATCGTTCTGGTTCAGATTCCATGAAAATTTTATCAGCATATTATATTTTATTTATTTTCACAGCAGCTCCTCCTGTCGTTGCTGAATTTTCCCTCAACACTCAGAGTAAGCCGAGCGCCTGGGGTGGGCAGTTGCATTCTAATGGTAAGCGGAAGATGGTCGCCATCCATACGCGTGCTGATGAAGTTGCGGCGATGCTCGTTGGTTTGATATATCACCCATAATGGTGTTCGTGATTGGTTGCCCTTCGTATCTCATCCCTCGCCTTGCAATTTACCCACTTTGCTGAATCCTCCAGCGTGTGAATACACCCAAGGGCCCACTTTCGATTCCAAATATTCGCCGTTTCATTGGATTTCGCATTTTTTTCAATGCGCGTTTTTACTATCCGGTATTTACGGTCCTGTTTTTAGATATGGGGCTCAGCCTTGAGCAGTTTGCACTGCTCAATGTGATTTGGGCGGCGACCATCGTCTTAATGGAAGTGCCTTCGGGTGCCTTTGCCGATACGTTTGGGCGCAAGCGGTTGTTGGTGATGGCGAGTGGCTGCATGGTAGTAGAAATGCTGATCCTGTGCTTTGTGCCTTTGGGGGATGCCACCGTGGTCTTTTATGCTTTAGCAGTGAACCGTGTGATCAGTGGAGTGGCCGAGGCTTTGGCGAGCGGCGCAGATGAAGCATTGGCATATGATTCCTTGAAATCGGCTTCGCTGGAGGGGCAGTGGGGGCACGTGCTGGAGCGTTTGATGGTGCTGAAGTCCATTGCATTCTGCGGTGCCATGTTGTTGGGGGCGGCTGTATATGATGCTGCGTTTTTAAACGGTGTGCTGCAGGCTTTGGGGACAGGTTGGCAACTGCAAGCGGACACAACGTTGCGCTTTCCTCTGTATTTGAATTTGGCGACAGCGCTGCTCGTTTTTGGGATAACGCTGGGTCTTAAAGAAATCGACACCACCGATGAAACGCATGCAGTGCGCGCTTCATTGCGCCAGGCGTGTGGCCTCACTTGGCAGACGGGATTGTGGATTTTATCCAAGCCTGTGGTGTGGGCACTTATCGTGATCGCACTTTCCTTCGATAGCATCATTCGTCTGTTTCTCACACTGAACAGTGAATACTATCGCTTGATTCATATTCCTGAAGCAGCATTGGGCGTGATGGGAGCGGCCATAGGCATTATGGGATTGTGCATACCCAGAGTCGCCCGTATGTGGGCGGAACGTCACTCGGTGAGAACGAATTTTGCATGGGTGGGCGTGCTTGTGCTGATGGGCCTGTGGGGACTTTCACTGGCGATTCCCTGGTGGGGGATTGTGCCTGCGCTCGTAATCGGGGCAGCGATGTATCTACTGAATTTTTTTCTCAGTTACTACCTCAATCAAGCGGTTGACTCAAAGCGCAGGGCAACCGTGTTGAGTTTCAGGGGGTTGGCCTGCAATTTATCCTACGGGCTGTTGGGGCTGCTGTATATGGGATTGACGCATTTCTTAAGAACAGGATTTACTGACACCGCAGTAGAGGCTGAACAGGCGGTATTCAGCGCTACGCTCGATTGGCTGCCAGGCTATTTTATCGCACTGCTCTTCGTCCTTTTCATTGGGGTGTGGAGGCCTCTGAAAAAGCTGGTGTGAACTGTTAAGAACTTTTTTGTATAATTTCTGTTTGACTTTCGATTTTACTATATACAGCGTTTTGGGTATTGTGAACACACAATATATAGGGGTTACTTGAATAAGATTTGCGATGGTGATAAGTTAGAACAACTTTCAATTGTCGGCCTGCACGATTTGCAATTTATTGGTGCCTCCTGTTTCGGCTGGGCTTAATTGTCGGCAAATTTGACTTACTGTTCCCGGGGTTGAATGTGCTGGCTTGAGCACGGTCTTTTTTCCTGAAGACTAGCCCATTTTAATTCAACTTTAACGACCAATATTGCCATGATTAGAAATTTTTCATTTGACCAAGATCTCGCATTGAAAAGATATGCGACCACGCCTGCGGACCAAAAGCCCAAGTTTAATTGGAGAGAAGTTGTACTCGACGAGCGCTTGGTCCAACCTGAAGTGAAAGTAAACAGTGGTGGGATTGAGCAGGATTTTGATCTGGCCGAAGTGGCTGACACGATTGGCTGTGCTTTGACGGATTTGCTCTTATCGCGTGAAGAAAGCAATATTTTTACGGACGAAAATCGTGAATTTGTCGCCAAGATGGCGCGCGAAGTGAGTGAGCGCATTGTGCAAAAGGCCCATGAAGATGGCGGCGGGCTCTCACTGTCTCAGCGGGAAATTTACTTGATTATCGAAAACGCTCTGGTGCAACACAATGCGCACGATGTTGCGAAAAGCTTGGTGGAAAAACGGTCGAATAAAGTCATCAACGATAGCAATACGGATGTGTCGCTCAATGTGCGTCTCATTCGTCGCAACCGCCAGGTGGTGCCTTGGGACCCCAACAAGGTGGAGATTGCCGTCAGGAAATCGTTTTTGTCCATTCAATCGGATTCCAGCCCGGCGGTGGAAGTGGCAAGATTGGTCACTGAAGAGGTGCGTAAACTGGGGCAAGCCTTTGTGCACATCGAATTGGTGCAAGATTTGGTGCAGGAATCATTGATGCGTCTCGGGCATTTCAAAGTAGCTGAACGCTATATTGTGTATCGGGCTGAGCGTGCGCGTTTGCGCGAAGAATCTGTTTCGAGCTCGAATGAAGATGGCCGCCAGGAATCGATGATCATGGTGCGCGGTGAGCAGGGCGAGACCTTCTTTTGGGATAGCAATGAGCTGCGCAAGCGCATTGATTTTGCCAGTATCGGTCTGAACCTGTGCCTGTCAAAGGATGACATCGAGTTCGAATTGCGCCGCTCTCTGTACGCGGAAATGTCGCGTGAGGATTTGCGCAAAACGATCATTCTGAATGCCAAATCATTGATCGAAAAGGATGCGGACTTTGCCAAGTTCGCTGGTCGTATTCTGGTGTCCTATATTTATGAGGAAGTTTTAGGTTGGGATATTGTCGAAGACGGTATTGAAGGGTTACAGCGTCGTCACCAGCGGTATTTTAAACAATTCATCGAGCGTGGAATTGAAATCGAACGCCTTTCGCCTGCGCTCAGGGAGTACGATTTGGATCGCTTGTCCGCAGCGATCGATCCATCGGCAGATCTGGACTTTGATTATCTTGGGATTCAAACCCTGTACGATCGGTATCTGATCATCGATAAGACCCAGCAGCGTGCTAAGCGCATAGAGACGCCTCAACTGTTCTGGATGCGGGTCGCAATGGGGCTGTTTGGTCAGGAAAAAGAAGACAAGGAAGCCTGGGTGATTCAGCTTTACAATTTGTATAAGAGCCGTCGCTTCTGTTCGTCGACTCCGACGTTATTCAATTCCGGTACTCGCCATTCGCAATTGTCTTCCTGTTATTTGTATAAAGTGGATGACAGCATCGAGAGTATCATGACGCGGGGGATTTCTGAAAATGCGTACCTGTCCAAGTGGGCAGGCGGTCTGGGAGGGTCCTGGACGGCGGTGCGCGGTACTGGTGGTTACATCAAGGGCACTAACGGCGAATCTCAGGGAGTGATTCCGTTTTTAAAATTGCACAACGACCAACTGGTGGCGGTGAATCAAGGGGGCAAACGCCGCGGTTCTGGCTGTGCATATTTGGAAACATGGCACAATGATATCAGTGACTTTTTAGAACTGCGTAAAAATACTGGAGACGATCGCCGTCGGACGCATGACATGAACACTGCGAATTGGATTCCAGATTTATTCATGAAGCGGATGGAGGCCCGTGGGGACTGGACGTTGTTCCGCACCAATGAGGTAACTGAATTACACGACCTGTACGGCAAGGCATTCGAAGATCGGTATCATGAATACGAAGCTCAGGCGGAGCGCGGTGAAATTTACGGTCAGAAGGTAAAAGCGATTGCCTTATGGAAGTCGATGCTGCGGATGCTGTTTGAAACCGGGCACCCTTGGATCACGTTTAAAGATCCTTGCAACATACGCAGCCCACAGGATCACGTTGGCACAATCCACAGTTCCAATCTGTGCACAGAGATCACTCTTAACACGGGCGCAGACGAAACTGCGGTGTGCAATCTGGGATCCGTCGTGCTCGATACGCATTTGGATGAGCGCGGTCATCTCGATCTTGAGAAACTGCGTGAGACCATTCGGATTGCCGTGCGGGCCCTGGACAATGTCATCGACATTAATTTTTACCCGACCGAGGCGGCGGCGACTTCGAATCGCCGTCACCGTCCGATCGGATTGGGGGTTATGGGGGTTGCCAATGCCCTGTACCGCAAAAACCTTGCTTTTGCTTCAGATGAGGCGGTTGAGTTTAACGATGAGTTCATGGAAGCGATTGCGTATTATGCATACGAAGCTTCCAGCGATTTGGCCGAAGAACTCGGCACTTACAGTTCCTTTAAAGGTTCGAAGTGGGATCGTGGACTGATGCCGCAAGATACGTTGGACCTGCTGGAGGAAGAGCGTGGCGAAAAAATTGAAGTGTCGCGGGGTGCCAAGATGGATTGGGAGACCCTTCGCGCCAAAATTGCGCGACAAGGCATGCGCAACAGCAACGTTTTAGCGATTGCACCAACGGCGACCATTTCCAACATCATGGGCACCACACCCTGTATTGAGCCCACTTATAAAAACCTGTTCGTGAAGAGCAACCTATCCGGCGATTTTATTGTGCTCAATCAAGCGCTGGTCCGGGATTTAAAAGCGCTGGACTTATGGGATGACGACATGGTGGATCAACTCAAGTATTTCGACGGCGAGTTGGACAGTGTAGAGCGTGTCCCGGAAGCGTTGAAGAAGAAATACGCAACTGCATTTGGCATTGATTATAAATATTTTATCGAGGCCGCTGCGCGTCGACAAAAATGGATCGACCAAGCGCAAAGTGTAAATTTATTTCTCAAGGCACCGGATCTCAAAACATTGTCGCATATGTATCGCGCTGCGTGGCGCAAAGGTTTGAAGACGACCTATTATTTGCGCACCCTGGGCGCATCCAATATTGAGAAGGCGACAGTCAGCGTGAAGAAAGATGGCCGCGGTGCGGTTGGTAAACACGAATACACCGCTGAAGAAAAAGCTGCTTGTTCGATTGAAGCCATGCGCAATGGCGAAGAGTGCGAGGCTTGCCAGTAACGGTTGGCTTGAGCGCTTATTTTATTTTGAACTAGACTGAAAAACGGTAACCATTAAGCGGTTCTGCAACCTTGCTGGTGCAGAACCGTTTAATGGTACGCTCCATCGAGAGGTGTCTTATTCTTCGCTAAACCTAGTATAAATCTGGACGAATACTATTAGGGTATGCTTCGCAATGAGCCATGCCAGGACGTCGATACCATCGTCGTTGTCGAAGATTCCTTGACGACCCGCAAGTTACTAGAGCATCTGTGTCGTGAAGAAGGCTATCATGTGTCTTCTTACGAAACGGGGGAGGAATTCCTCAAATATTTGCATCAGGATAACCCTGATTTGATATTGATGGATATCTCACTGCCCGGAGCAAATGGTTTCGAAGTGTGTAGAGAAACCAAATCGAATTCGCGGTTTCGAGAAACGCCCGTTATATTTTTGAGCGCTAATTCGACGTCCAATGATAAAGTCGAAGCCTTCAAGCAAGGAGGTGTCGATTATATCACAAAGCCCTTTTTCCCCGCTGAATTATTAGCGCGGATTCATTCGCAACTCAGTTTACGCCGTGAAATAAGCAAGCGGCGTCGTGCTGAAGAAGCGTTGTTGCATTCCAAGAACCAAATACAAAGCATTTTTGATGCAACGCCTATTCCGTTGATGGTGGCAGAGATCGATACGGGACGCCTGATCAAAGTCAATGAAAAGGCGATAAAAGCATTTGGCTTCTGGATGTGTGATATGGAGGAACTTAACATCTTCGATCTTATGGTCGATGAGCAAAAACGCAGTGAAACACGGGCTCTATTGAGTGATGGCAACAGCAAGGTTATCGATGAGATAGAACTGTTGTCGGCTAACGGTGATAGTTCATGGTATTCGGTCGCTGTCCGGATTGTCAATTTTGACGACATTCCTTCGATTTTGGCCGGTTGTTACGACATCACTGTGCGCAAAGTAGCCGAAGATAAGCTCAAGAAAGCCAGTCGACAAGCAGAGTCTGCGAACAAGGCGAAAAGTGCTTTTCTGGCGATGATGAGCCATGAAATTCGCAGCCCGATGAATGGCATCATCGGTATGACTGACATTTTATTAAAAACGCAGTTGGGCGACAAGCAGTACTATTATGCCAAGACTGTGCGTGAAAGTGCCGAGCACCTGTTAACGATTATAAACGATATACTCGACTTTTCGAAGCACGAGTCAGGGAATGTTAAATTGGAAAACATCCCATTTGAATTGGTCAAGTCAATCGATGTGTCGACGGGTATGTTGCGCAGCCGAGTGGACAGCAAAGGTATCCAGCTCATGGTCGTAACCAGTGATGATTTACCCCAAGTGGTTATCGGGGACTCCGTGCGTCTAACGCAAATTGTCACGAACTTACTGAGCAACTCTATCAAATTCACCGAACAAGGTCATGTTCGTTTGCAATTTGATCTATTGCAAGCGTGTGAGGACAGCTACGTCGTCCGCATGATCGTTGAGGATACTGGGATTGGTATGACGGAAGCGCAGGTCAGCAAATTGTTCAAGCCGTTTACTCAAGCCGATGTTTCGACGACGCGTAAGTATGGGGGCACAGGGCTTGGGCTGTCGATTTGTAAGAGCTTGGTCGAGCTTATGGATGGAGATATTACTGTGGAGAGCGAAGTTGGCGTGGGCACTAAGTTTGTGTTGACCATGAGACTGGGGAAAGCGACTGAAGCGGAGACACAGCAAATTTTGCAAGCCAATCGTTCTAAGGCGGTGTTTGGCGTCGTGCAGCACAGCAATCGGCTCCGCGTGTTGTTGGCCGAAGATGGTTTGACCAACCAGGAGATCGCGAAAATCCAAGTCGAAGGTTTCGGGCATGAAATTGTGATGGTCGAAAATGGCAGCAAGTGTCTGGAACGCTTGTCGCAAGAGAAATTTGATTGTGTGTTGATGGATGTGAACATGCCGGAGATGGACGGCGTCATGGCTACGCAGCAAATCAGGAACCCGCAATCCACCGTGCTCGATCACGACGTATATATCATTGGCATGAGTGCGTGTGCGTTAAGCGATGAAATCGTTAACTTTAAAAGCAATGGTATGAACGATTTTGTGCCCAAGCCGGTCGTCGAGGAAGCATTATCAAGCGCCTTGCAAAGAGCTATTGAGTTTCAGATGCAGCGCGGGGTCTATCTCGAGGAAAATGCAGCACCGTCTTGTGTGATGCCGACTTCACCGGAACAAGTTGAGTCGATGAGCGATCAAGAGCTGGACAAGTTGTTTGGCTTAGATGCGGATTCAAGGGATCCAGCACCCAAACCGCGTGCGGCGCCAAAGGTAATTGCCATCTATTTAAATGAGATGCCGAAGCGCATTACTGAATTAAAAACGGCTTACGAACAGCAGGATTTTGAAGGGATGCGTCGCAGTGCCCACACAATTGCCGGTTCATCTTCACAACTGGAAGAAACAGCGTTGTACATGCTTGCGAAAAAAGTTGAACAGGAGGCCGTGCGAGGGACTTTGGTAGATATGCCAACATCCATTGTTGAAATGGAGGTTGAATTTGCAGAGGTGGAACGTCGGTTGTCCGATTTGGTAGAGGAAGCAAATAGTAGGAGTTAATTTTAAGGAAAGTGCATGAATATCTTAACGGTAGATGATGATCCAGTGATTCGGCGGACGTTGGCTGAGATTTTAAAAACAGAGCCAGACTGGTCGATTGTCGATGCCGATGATGGCGAGGTAGCGTGGCAAATGCTCGACAGCGGGTTAGATGTGGACATGTGCATACTGGATAATGTTATGCCGCGCCTGACCGGCATTGAGCTACTCAAACGCATGCGAGCAGATAGTCGTTTTGCCAAAACACCCGTCGTGTTGGTCACCTTAAACCGTGACCGCAGCCTTGTAGTGGAAGCTATTCAGCACAAGGTAAGTGCCTTTATTTTGAAGCCTTTTGATGCGGCCAGAGTTATTCGCCAAGTCAAAGAAATTGCGGGCAAATTGCCCAAGCGCGCGCAACAATCGAACGAAGTGTTAACGGATCCTGAATTAGTGATCGATCGGTTAAAGATCGATTATCGGCGTTACTTAATCATGTTGGATATTTTCATTGAAGATCTGCAAACAGGCATTGAAGACATTAAGCGATGTATTGATGGTTCGGATATATTGGCAGCGTTTTCACGCCTGGACTCAATGAAGGGAGCCTGTGTGACGTTGGGGGCCAATCGCTTTCGGAATACTGCAGATCGAGTGAACCAGATGAATGATGAAAGCTACGCGCGGTTGACGGATGCGCTGGGTGAGCTGCGGCGCTTTCGGGACGAGTTAGCGGTAAAAATCAAAGATAAAGGCCTGGCCAGCGACAACGCTGAAGACGAAGGTGGGAGTGAGGCCAACTTGCACGAGCGCAATGACATCATGTTGGTTGAGGATAAACCGGCAATCGTTCGTCAAATACGTGACAATTTGACCAGCAATGCCTGGCGGTTCACGCATGTGGAATCCGGTCGGGAAGTCACGAGTTATGTGATGCAGGGAACGCCTGGTCTGATCATCATGAGCCTTTCTTTACCCAAAGAAGAAGCATTTGAGATCATTCGCTTTTTGCGCGCGAACGCGAAAACGCGCAAAGTACCTGTCCTTGGACTGTCGATTAAGACAGCAACTTTAGAACATCGTAAAGCTGAAGAAGCTGGTTTTACAGCGGTGATCACCAAGCCCATTGATTTTGCCGACTTGCGCAAGCGGATTATGAAGATCTTCAACATTGAAGCATCTACCGGGGCAATTCAAACAGTGGACGACAGCTTAGTGCTGACGCTGCCTGCCAAGGTAGATGAAACGCTGACCGACGAAATACTGCGCGAGCTTAAAAAGGCCGCACCAGAAGCGATTGATAATGGTTGCAGTAAAATGATTGTAAGTGCTGCTGCCGTCACCGAAAACGGGCCAGAACTTTTTAAGCTGTTCATCGATGCGGCTAAAGAGGCTGAAGAAAACGCTCTGAATGTAGCGTTCGTCCTGACGCCTGAAATCGAGAAAGAGTGCAAAAATTACAGTGATTTGGAAGATATTAAAATTGCACCGACCGCGCCGACCGTAGAGCAATCAAAAGCATAGCAAGGCTTGTGCAGCACCGCTCATCTTCGCTAATGGGTACCAATAAAAAAATTAGTGAAGATGAGCCGAAGATGAGCGGTGCCCCTTGCAGTCGATCGTCAGCGGTGGCGGATATACAAAATTTGCTCTACAGGTTCGGGCGCAGCCATTTTTCAGCTGTTTCGATGTCGATACCTTTGCGCTGAGCATACTCTTCCAATTGTTCCCGGCTGATTTGGCCGACATTGAAATAGCGACTTTTCGGATGGCTGAAATAGAGCCCGGACACCGAACTCGGTGGATTCATGGCAAAGTTTTCCGTCAGTGCAATCCCGGTTCGCTGTTCGGCTTCGAGCTGTTGCCACAGCGTCGCCTTTTCCGTATGGTCGGGGAAGGCTGGATACCCTGCAGCCGGCCGAACACCCCGATAGTTTTCTTTAATCAGCCACTGTGCATGTGGATTGACGGCGTTGGGGTCATCCGATGCGATCGAATCGCCAAACTTAAACAGTTCATCCTGGCCGTATTGCCATTCATCACGCACTTTTTTGTGCAGGTATTCAGCACATGCCTCAGCGAATCGGTCGCCGACCGCTTTGATCATGATAGCAGTATAATCGTCGGTTTTGTCTTCAAATGTTTTGGCAAATGTTTCGACTTCAAACCCGGCCGTTACCGCAAAGCTGCCCAGGTAATCTATACGGCCGCTGTCTTTAGGTGCGATGAAATCTGCTAAACTGTAATAGGTATCATCATTGCCGACTTTTTCCTTCTGCTGTCGAAGGAAATGATACGTGTGCAAAACCTGGCTCCGGGACGTGTCACTGTAGACCTCGACATCGTCACCGACGCTGTTGGCGGGCCAGATACCGAATGCGGCTCGACAACGAAAACGCTGGTTGGTAATGACATCTTCGACCAGTTTTTGTGCTTCATTGTAAAGTTCCGTCGCCTGCTCACCATACTTTTTATGTTCCAATATTTTTGGAAATACGCCCTTGAGTTCCCAGGTCCAAAAGAAAGGAGACCAGTCGATGTATTCGGCGATTGCTGCCAATGGAATATCCTGCCACTCCTGTAAGCCAATTTTGCCGGGTTCAGCAATTTCAACGGTCTCCCAATCGGTTTTAAAGGCCTTCTCGCGGGCTTCCGCCAGGGACAAGAGCTTGGTTTGTTGCTTGCCTGCTGCGTGATCTTTACGAATGCGTTCCTGATCGGCTTTCAGTTCCGCAATGTAAGCTGTTTTATTCTCGGTATGCGTCAGTTGATTGCACACGTTAACCACCAGCGATGCGTCTAACACATGGGCCACCGGCGGTTCATAGTGTTCCGCTATTTTGATCGCAGTATGTGCTTTGCTCGTGGTTGCACCGCCGATCAGTAGCGGCACATCAAAGCCTTGCCGTTGCATTTCACTGGCATTGTGGATCATTTCATCCAGCGACGGTGTGATGAGGCCGCTGAGGCCGATGATGTCGGCATTTTCTTCTTTAGCACGCTGTAAGATTTTGTCACAGGGAACCATGACACCCATGTCGATGACATTCCAATTATTACAAGCCAGGACCACGGCCACAATGTTTTTGCCAATATCGTGCACATCGCCTTTAACGGTTGCGATCAGAAAGGTGCCCACAGTGCTCTTGGTCGTTTTGTCGGTCTTTTCAGCTTCCATGTAGGGCAGTAAATAGGCGACGGATTTTTTCATGACGCGTGCGCTCTTGACCACTTGCGGTAAGAACATTTTGCCTTCACCGAAGAGTTTGCCGACAATCTTCATGCCATCCATCAGGGGACCTTCAATCACCTCCAGTGGGCGTGCATATTTTTGGCGGGCTTCTTCGGTATCTTCGTCAACGTAGGTGGTGATACCTTTTATCAGCGCATGTGACAATCGGGCTTCGACAGTGTCATCGCGCCACACTTCATCTTTTTCTTCCTTTTTCTTGCCGCTGCCTTTGACTTGCTCTGCATAATCGATCAAGCGTTCAGTGGCATCTTCCCGGCGATTGAGCAAAACGTCTTCGACGTATTCGAGCAGTTTGGGTTCAATTTCTTCGTAAACTTCAAGCATGCCCGCGTTGACGATTCCCATGTCCAGGCCGGCCTCAATGGCATGATACAAAAAAGCGGAGTGCATGGCTTCGCGCACGACATTGTTCCCGCGAAATGAAAATGAGATGTTGCTCACCCCACCGCTGGTGCGGCAGCCGGGACATACTTGTTTGATTTCCCGCACGCCTTCGATGAAATCGACGGCGTAGTTGTTGTGTTCTTCCATACCCGTCGCAACTGTGAGGATGTTGGGGTCGAAGATGATGTCTTCAGGTTCGAGCCCCGCTTTTTCGGTGAGCAGTTGGTAGGCGCGTTTACAGATGCGTACTTTTTCGTCTTTGGTTGCGGCCTGACCTTCTTCGTCAAATGCCATAACTACCACCGCAGCACCGTAGCGCTTGCACAGTCGAGCCTGGTGCAGGAAGGTTCCCTCGCCTTCTTTGAGGCTGATCGAATTGACAATGCATTTCCCTTGTGCGCACTTCAATCCGGCCTCAATCACAGACCACTTCGATGAGTCAATCATGACCGGCACTTTTGCGATCTCCGGTTCAGCTGCGATCAGGTTGAGAAAGCGGGTCATGCACGCTTCACTGTCGAGCAGACCTTCGTCAAAATTAACATCAATGATATTGGCACCGTTTTCAACTTGTTGGCTCGCGACTGCCAGTGCGTCGTCAAAATTGTCCTCTTTGATCAAGCGGCGAAACCGTGGAGAGCCGGTTACGTTGGTGCGTTCACCCACCATGATAAACGATTGGATGTCGCCCCCGATGTTAAATGGTTCCAGCCCGCTGATGCGAGTCGCCGGCGGTGTGGTGGGAATTTTGCGTGGCGGGTAGGCGGAGACGCGTTTGCGAATGGCCGCAATGTGTTCGGGCGTGGTGCCACAGCAACCCCCGACAATGTTGAGCAATCCGGACTTGGCGAAGTCTTCCAGTGCACCGCCCGTATCTTCGGGGCCTTCGGGAAAGCCGGTTGGGCTCAGCGGATCGGGCAGTCCGGCATTAGGATAACAGGAAACATAACAATCTGCAATGCGCGCCAGTTCTTCGATATAGGTGCGCATCAGGTCCGCTCCGAGTGCACAGTTCATCCCGATCGAAAGTGGTTTGGCATGGCGCAGCGAATTCCAAAATGCCTCAGTGGTTTGCCCGGAAAGGGTGCGGCCAGAGGCATCGGTGATCGTTCCCGATATCATCACGGGTAAGCGCTCTTCCTGCTCAGCGAAAAATTCTTCGCAGGCGTAAATGGCAGCTTTGGCATTGAGAGTGTCAAAAATTGTCTCGATTAGAAGGAGGTCGACACCTCCTTCCACTAAACAACGAATCTGCTGCAGGTAAGCATTTTTCACCTGATCGAACGTCACTTCCCGTTTGCCTGGATCGTTCACGTCGCGCGACATTGACAGCGTGCGATTTGTCGGACCAATGGCACCGGCTACGAAGCATTCTCGCCCTGGATTTTCAGCTTCAAACGCATCCACTGTTTCACGCGCCAAGCGGGCGGCCGTCAAATTTAATTCGTCGACGATCGACTCCAGTGCATAATCCGCTTGCGCAATCGTTGTGGCGGAAAACGTGTTGGTTTCGATAATATCAGAGCCACCCGCGAGGAAATCACGATGGATGCCGGCAATGATATCGGGACGGCTGAAGACCAATAGTTCATTGTTGCCCTTCAGGGGAATCGCATGATCCTTGAATTTCTCTCCCTGAAAGTCAGCTTCTTCCAGTTTGTGTTTCTGGATCATCGTGCCCATCGCGCCGTCGAGATAGACGATTCGCTCGCGAAGCAACTCATTGAGTCGTTGTCCTTTGGCAGAAAGCGGTTTGGTATAGATATCTTCAGACATAATAATTGATTACGCATCAAGATATCTTGATATGATGATTCGATTCAAGCCGAAAGTGTCGGTTTTTTTGGAATATTGCGGCTGTGCGTATAGCTTCTCTAGATCGACGGGTTAGTCGGAGTTGACGGGGTCGCTGGCTGCTGAAACACTTGCATCCGCGACCACCAGGGTGTCTAATTCAGGGAATCGAATGGTTCCTGGTTGCTGTCCATCAAGGAGTTGTGCGTAATCAGCAGTGATGGCAAGGGTTTCGCGGAGGATCGGATCTTGCCCCAGTTTTGGGCGCCCATTTTCAGGATTTGTCGCGGTGGTGACATCGCTGTCATCACTATTTTCACCCTGAGTGCCGATGGTATTCATCTCTGTGTCGGATTCGACCAGCTCGTTGTCTTCGACTTCCTCTTTGAGACTGATCAAGGTCCGGCTAGCTTCTTTTTCGTGATATTCGGTAATTTCCTCACGGATTTTGGCAAAATCAGGATCCGCATCGACGCGCAGTTGGCTCGCTTCCTTTAGGGTTGCCAGGTAGGGGGACACTTGGTCGTTGGCGGCAAAATCGGTGGCATCAATAGTGTTCCATGGCAAATGGTAGTCGTAAAACTTTTCACCGAGCTCAAGTTCATCGACCAAATCGGGCAGGACAATGTCTGAGTCGACTCCTCGCAATTGTGTACTGTGGCCCCCTGGCCGAAAAAACTTACTGATGGTGACCTTGATCGCACCAAATTTACCGCCCGCTATATCCTTGACGGTTTGCACCGTGCCTTTACCAAAACTGTGCCTGTCGCCAACGATAAGGCCTCTACCATAATCCTGGATGGCACCGGCCAGGATTTCGCTCGAGCTGGCAGATTGGCGATTGATGAGCAAGGTCAATGGACCCTCGTAAAAAGTGGTCCCATCGACATCGCTGAGGACCTCTGTGTGGCCTCGGGTGTTGTGCACTTGGACGACCGGGCCTTCATCGAAAAACAGACCAGCGATTTGAATGGCCTCATCCAGGCTGCCGCCGGAATTGAAACGCAAGTCGATAACCAACGCGTCTAACTTGCCGTTGTCCTTTTCGAGTTGTTTGACCAGGTTGCGAATGTCTTCCTTGGAACTCTTGTAATCGATTCGGCCTTGTTTACGAGCTTCGAAGTCAGTGTAAAAGGAGGGCAATTGAATCAGTCCGATGTGCAGTTTTTGCGGTTGGGCAGTGGTTTCAGGCTGGGTTTCCACCTTATAAGCAAACCCACGCGCTTCCTTATCGGTCAGCTCAATTTTATCACGAATGAGCGAAACGATTTTTTGTTCGATTTTGTGTTTCCCTTCACGCTCAATGGTTAGACGGACTGCCGTTCCGCGGTTGCCGCGAATGTAGCGCACAACATCCCGCAATTTCATGTCGACGACATCGACGGCCTCATCATTTCCTTGCGCAACAGCGATGATGGTGTCCCCTTCCTTTAATTGGCCGGACCGTTGGGCGGGGCCCCCAGGAACCAGGCTTTGGATGGTGGTGAGCCCGTATTCACTGCGCAATACCGCCCCAATGCCTTCCAGTGAGAGTCCGGTGGAAATGTGAAAATCTTCCAATGTTTCAGCCGAAAGATATTTGCTGTGGGGGTCGAGGCTGGTCGAAAAAGCATTGAGAAAGATAGATGCCAGTTCCATCCCATCCAGTTCGTATAAATATTTTTGACTCAACTCGTAGCGTTTCTGCAATTTTTCCCGTGCTTGTTCAATGTCACCAAATTGTTTCTTCAACCGTAATAATTCCAGCTTAACTTGCTTGCGCCAGCGTTCTTGCAAGTCTGCCTCAGAATTTGCATAAGTGCGGTTTTTGCGATCGATATCATAATATTCATCGATCGCGAAATCGTGTTCTGCTTGGATAAGAGCAGTGATTTTTTCCTGCTGCTCTTTGAAGCGGTCGCTGTAAGTGTGGAGAATTTCGTTGAGACACCGGCAATCCATTTCCTGAATGAAATCGTCGAGTGTAAGTTGATATTTTTCGTTGAATTGATCGATGTCTTCCTGCAAAAAATACATTTTTGCCGGATCCAGTGATTTTAGAAAGTTGGCCAGTGTGCGCTTGCTCAGTTCATCGTCGAAAGTGTCCGCGGAATAGTGGATTTTGAGGTATAGATCGGTGAATTGTTGGATCTGTTTACAATTAAAGGCTTGAGTCGTCGAGATAGTGAGAAGCAGACTCAAGACGAGGGATGGATAGCCCAGACGAGTAAAAATAGACGTTATATTGTGATGCATTGAATAGTGAGAGTTTGTGAATTTCACGCGTGTGAGTTAAATGTATCTCGGGAAATGGCTTGAAAGTCAATCAGGCACGTGAGGCGCATAGCCGCTTTTCACCGCATTTTATTTGAACAAAGCTCATACTAGACGAAGCATCCATCCTGTTTTAACTAAATAATACGGGAACAGCTGTTTTTTGCTACTCTCAACGAAAAGTGACATTTCAAAAATTATGCTCGATGAGGGGTGAGAAATTCGGGTTAAACACCTTACTCAAGCACGTATGAAAATCGCTGGAGCTGCTCGGTCAGAGAAAATTACAGACGGATCTATCGTGACGAATGAATGGGTTGGCATGCCCAAACCCGCAAACATCGGTTGAAACGCATCATTCAGAACCGTTGTCTCTTGAGTATTGGGTGACTCACCTATGTCAAACAAAGATGATGATTCCGAAAACCAATGTTGATTGCGGGCAATACGGTTACGCCGCTGCTGCCAAACTGGCTGGTCTTAAACGCTGAGGGCGAAAGCAACCGCACAAATTGTACGAGATGACCAAAATTCCGGTCGGCTGCAAGCTTGGAAATTTTAGCAGCGATTAATGAGCAGTGAGTCTGGCATACAAAGGAAAACCCAAGTCGCGCTCCATAGCCAAAATGGCTCAGGTGGCGTGCAGAATTTCATTCTAGGAAATGTAGGCATGGAGATTTGGCAACCGAAATGCTGAGACGCAAAATTTTGGGGTCGTAAAAGATCGCATAGAATGCAAAAATAAAAATAGATGATACCTGAGCATTCTAAGGTCTTGATTTACACAGATTGACTGGACCCGATAGAAATCATATTGCAGCCAATGCTTTCTCAAACCAAAGATGGAGATTCTTGAATTCAGAAAAAACATATCCAACAAACCTTTAAAATAAATTCTTTAATCTGCAATGTAACATAGGTGAGTCGTTACCAATATCAGTGAAATAAATATAGCATTTCAAAATAATTTATACAACTAAAGCATCATGAAAAAAATACTTTATCCGTGTTTCATCACACTCGCTGCTATAGCCCTTAAGGCCAGTCCATATGCTCCAGAACGGGTGTCTGACAGTTCACTGGGTGATCTCATCTACGCTTATAATACTACAGACCAACGTTTAGACTACATCAGTGAAGGTATGCGTGCAAGCCAGTCCATTGAGTGGGGATTGGTCGACAAAGCAGTAAAGATTAAGACAACCGACCCGGAGGGTGATTTGTCTACTGTAAGTTTTCGTTACGGCCCGGCAGGTAATCGCAACATGCGCATTAGTAGGGGCAAAAAGATACTGTATGTCGGGGGAGTTGAGTACGATGTCGACTCGCAAACAATTACTGCTTACTTTCGTAACGGCAGCTACAGTCGGGTAGCGAAAGTAGAGATTAGTGATGGGACTCGCGAACACGAATACTTTGTAAGAGATAACCTGGGGAACAGCCTATTGACAGTGGACGACAGTGGCAACGTAATTGAAGGGAAGTCACACGGTCGCTACGACCCATGGGGGCAGCCCTGGCAAGCGGACGGAACTGTAGAAGAGTTAAAGGAAGACAGCCGCGGCTTTACTGGGCACGAGAATGTCTCTTTTGCCGGAATGATTCACATGAACGGGCGCATGTATGATCCAATGCTCGGGCAGTTTACAGCACCCGATGTGTTTATCCAAAATGCCAGCATAGGTGTTGGGCTAAACCGCTATGCCTATATTGGCAATAGCCCGGTCAATGGTATCGATCCCACTGGCTGGGTGGGTGTTGGCAGTATTCTTAATCAAAGGAATATAGATGCGATCGTCGATTTTACATCTAATAACTTCGTGAATTGGTGGGATGCCGCTAAAAGTCATCCTTATACTCCAGAAGTCAGAGTATAGGGAACCGACAACCTGCAGTTAGCAGACCTTGACTGGGCAATTCGAAAGTTAAATCAAAATTTGCAATTAAAACTTTATTATTTAAAATTACGCGAAGCTGGTTTGCAAAAAGATGTCTTCGATAATGCACAAAACATTATCACTGCAAAAAATCGCCCGCAACCCTATGCAGCTGCTGGCTTAAAAAGATCCCATAACCCCAGCCAATCAGTCTTTAACAATACTTTAAAAAAATGGCACCCAAATGCTGAATTCAATCAATGGGGGAATATTAATGACGCCGCTACGTTGAAGTAATGGTGTGTCCTGAGGAAACTGAACACGAAGATTTGGTCTTTTGACGTTTGCTATCATTTAAAATTGCATGGATCACTTACAGAAAATATTTCCTGATGTTCCTGACGAGGCCTGGCCGCGCTTGGAAGCATGGACAGGATTGTTACGGGAGTGGAATGCCAAGGTAAACCTTGTGTCGCGCAAGGATATCGAGCAGCTGGAACGTCACCACCTGGCACACTGCTTAGCCATCACAAAAAAACTGAAACTTATGCAGGGAGCCCGGATTTTAGACGTTGGAACGGGAGGGGGATTGCCCGGCTTGCCGATGGCCATTTGTTATCCTCAAGCGCAGTTTACTTTGGCGGATTCAGTCGGAAAAAAAATTAAGGTGGTCAATGATATTGCCGAACGCCTGAAGTTGAAGAATGTCAAGGCGCTTCACACGCGCGCAGAGACCCTCAACCGCGAGTTCGATTTCGTGACGGGTCGAGCGGTTACCGCTTTACCTGTATTTATTGGTTGGATACACAAACGATTGCGCTTTGGGCATAAACATTCGTTGGAAAATGGCCTTATTTACTGGAAAGGGGGAGCCCTGGAGCCGGAATTAGCCGCAGCCGGTTTAGCGCCCAAGCACACATACGCCCTCAATGAGTCTGTGGACGATGCGTATTTTGCTGAAAAATATATTTTTCACTTTGGCGCCCGGCAAATTCGGGCGGTGGCTAAGCGACTGTGAGAAGACGATTCAGGCATCAGGAGTGCGGATGTGCAGTCTGATCGTTTGCCCATAAGGTCATAAATGTGTTTGTAACACATTCTCTGCACATGGAGTTACGTTAACCCGAATCACCACTCATCTAGCATAATCGTCCATGACCGAAAATAGCAGCACGAAACTTGCCATGCGCATTTGCAGGGTGTTTACCCATCTGCATCCACATTCCTGCATTTGGCACTGCTATTTTCTAGGCATAAACCATTCTTGGCTGCTTCAACTCTGGTGAGATTCGGGTTAAGTTGCTGACTGTATCATTTCCGAAAAGCCCAGGAGCGAAGGCGAATGATCTTTCTTTAGCTTTATGGGCCTTGCAAGCGTAGGGCGCCCGTTTACGGATCGTCGCAAACGAATACCCGTTGCTCGAATATGTATAACTATATTTTCGCAAACCAAAACTCCTGGCGAATATTCGCTCACAGGGTCCGCGGCATTTCGCGAGCGAAAGCTCTACAAGAACACACACCCACTTATGGGTAAAGAATCAGTGAGCAGCGTTGCAGCGAACTGGTAAATGGGCCCCAGGCTTCCGTGCAGCAAGGCCTGGGTTGGCTTGTCATCTAATCATCTTGTTTAAAAATTCACGAAAGGCTGTCATCACTAACAAGTGGAGGTTGGCTTGTGTGTATTGATAGACCCACCACGGCAAAGCCGGCGCATAATCGTGGATCGCGATAATTGCGCATTCATTTTCAGGAAACGTAATAAAATCAAATCGACCTGCTGTTTCATTTTTGCGCACGAGTAGACCCGCATCAATGATATAAGAGTAGCGACGTTTTTGTTTGAGCGAATTCGGGGTTAAGCGCATGTTCAAGAGTTCTAATTGCGGTGTTTTACTGCAGATGCTGATATTATGCGGAAAGATGTGGATGTTGAGGGCAAATTCGGCATGGCTCCCTAACCACCGGAAGTAAGCGTGGGCCAGATGTTGGGCCTTCCATCCTCTGGGCAGGGGCACCCGTTGTATCGAGCGAACGCGTTTCGCTTGTTTCAAAAGTTGGTTGTCTTTGCGATGTTCGCGAATCCGGGGATGCGGGAGCGGTTTGGCTTGATCGTCGATGGCATCTTGTACGGATTGTTCAAAAGGCACAGCTGCGGCCGCGATTTGAGACTGCAATACATTGGGGCGTGCAAGCAGTGTGTGTTTTAAACTGTCGAGCAAAGGATTGACCAGATCGGGAGGAACTTTGCCAAACACCGATACCCAAAAACGAGAAATGCCAATGATATTCAGCGGCAGGTCGAGGGTAAGCGGCTTGCGGTTTAAAATTGCGGCTGTGGCGAGGATCATCTTCCGGTAGGTCATCGGCCGGTGGCCTCCTATATCGTAAGTACCACCTTGGAGGGTGGGGTCGTCCAATAGCCGTTCACAAGCGCGAATGATATCACGGTAATCCGTGGATTGGGTGAACGACTGTGTCCATTGAGGCAAAAACATGATCGGGAGATTGCGCACAAGGTTGATGAGCATCTGCATGGACGAGCCCCCCGGGCCAAAAATGAGGCCCGCTCGGATGACCGACACGGGGATAGCATGACTGCGCAAGACCGCCTCGACTTCAAGCCGACTGGCTAGGTGGCGAGAGAGTTGCTCACTGGGGACATTTTCGGGGATTAATCCACCGAGATAGATAATGTGCTCAATGCCCACGGCGGCGGCGGCACGAATAAAATTATCTGCGAGTTGCAGGTCCATGTCTTCAAAGGATCCTTGCACCAGGCGGCTCGAAGGGAGCATCGAATGTACGAAATACACACCGTAACGCGCGCCTTTGAGGGCTTGTTTGACCTGGCTGAATGAAAAAAGATCGCATCTGCGCCACGTGGTGTTGTCAGCTCCATGTTTGCGTTGCGCAACGGACGCTGAGCGCGTTAAAGCTTGCCATTGATACTTGTGGGCGAGAGCGATACGGAGTGAAGTGCCTACAAATCCGCTGCCACCAGCAATCGCTACAGTCGGAGTATTTTGAGAATCTGGGCTATTTGAGACGATAGGGGCAGTGTTCGCATAATTTGCGGGTGAGTTCAAATCAATTTACGCGCAAATGCAGCGCGATGTGCAGTGGGGCCGTAGTGACGGTAGGACGGTGGAAGTGTGAGCTGTACGCTTGGCAATTGAGCGCAATCGATGTGTTACGAAAGTGATGTAGGCTTGGATTTGGATTAAGGCCGTTGTGTGGATCTTATGATAGCTTGACAAATATAGTGGGAAATCATGTAATCAACAGAGCCTCTACAAAATTAAATAAATGCAAAAATTGCTACAACTATCACGCTCAATATACGTAGGTATTATTGCATGTCTGTTATCGGGGAAGTTGCTTGCAACTGATAAAGATGCGCTATCCGTCGACGCTGCTTTCAACTTTATCGATTTTCAGACGATGCAAGTGAAGCTTCGGGGGGCTGTGCCCACGGACAAATACATTGTGCATGAAAATACGAATGTAGAGATTAACGAAATGTATAGCTTTCGCAAACTACGCGCTTATCTGCATAGTAATGCGTTGGCGGCAATGGTATTTACACATCGTGGAATTGAGGAGAATAATAAGCGCTATTTGGATAAGGCAGCTGGTATTTTTCGGACGTTTATTGAGTATCAATACACGTCAGAGGTATGCACTTTACCGGTGAATCGGTGTAACAATTTTCCGCATTTGGCCGGTGCATTTCCGCATCAATTGGTGTCCGAGGATTACTATGAAGTCGGTTCAGGTGCGACAACACCTTACACGGGTGAGAGCGCTTTGTGGATGGTGCGTCATGGGAGTAATGGCCGGTTGTTGATGGCGTTGGGCTACTACACCCTCAAAACCGGTGATCGGAGCTTTGTGTCAGCACTGCGAAAATTGGCTGACTACTTAATCAGTGACCGAGCGCAGGTAAACGCAATCGACTCGCACAATCACGGTGCGATTCTATTCGGTTGGGGCAATCCGATCCCACCAAGGCGGCCGAATTATCGGATGCAGCATATTTCAACTGAGCACCAGACGGAAGTCTTTGCTGGATTGCTGTATGCGGCTGAAGTCATGCAGGGGGAGGCGGGCCAAGCTGAAAGACAACGGCGCTATCTGGAAAGTGCTACCAGTATATTACGTTTTTCACTGCGCAAACTTTACAACCCTAACCATCAGCGTGCAGATGGCAAAGATGGCACGTTTTTTCACTTAGGGCTCGATTCGGATGGCCGTTCTTCTTTGATTTTGCCCTCTATTGATACTCAAGCCTTGGCCTATCTTGCATTTTCTCGTGCGTTAGTGGATATAATGGATGTGTCGTGCGTCTTGGACTATGCCTGGGAACATATGTATGGGGATAATCCGGATCCCGACGAACCTCCTGGAGTGGGTCAGGTGTTGGGAGCGTCTACGCAATGGCCGCCAGTGGTTGGCAGAGGTGCGCTTTGGTACGAAGGGGACGCGGGTATTTGGCTCACAGGTTCAGCACAACTGGGGCAAGCTTGCAGTTTTGCACACCGCCTTACTGGGAAGGAGGCACATCGCATCCGCGCAGACATTGTGTCCAATGATTTGCGTCATTTGGTTTGGCTCGAGGATGCCATACAGGTGGAGAACCGCACATGGAGCTGGCCGCAAGGAGGCTTGCCGGAATTCAGTGATGATTATCGCGCTCATGCTGAACCTTTTACACTGGGCAAAGGTCAAAAGATGCCTTCCACTCAGCCCACAGTCTGGCATTATTTCGGTCTGGTCGGTTTCAACCCTTATGCTATTGAGCTGGGAACTCAGCTGCCAGCGCCCCGCGATTTTCAGGCAAAGGATGTTGGTGTAGGCGTGGAGTTGAGTTGGCGTGCAGATCCGCTGGCCGTGAGTTATATCATTGAGCGGGATGACCTGGATGCGCCGCTTATTTATGTAAGCAATTTAAACAATGCTAAAGCCAAATTGAGCGTTATTGACACGCAACCGCAGTGCGTAGACTGTTCCTACACGGTGCGACCGCGTGATGTGAGCGGTCAACTGGGCCATAATGCTGAGACCAGAATGCGTCTTGAGAAACCGTAAATCAGGGTGCCCGTCCTTTAAATTATTGTAAGGATGCTTTCTTTATTCCAATTAAAAACTCTGTATTGCCATCGCCTCCTTTAAGGGGCGATTCAATGATACCTGTAATCGTTGCTCCCGGCAAATGTTCGACCTGTGTGGTGATTTCAGCAATGATTTGTTGATGGATGGAGCTGTCTTTAATCACTCCTTGAAACCGGTGAGCGGTTTGTCGAGTCACTTCAAATTGTGGCTTGATCAGTGCGATTAAGATACCTGCTGGTGTAACCCGTGACCAAATCGCTGCGAGTATTTGCTGGAGTGAAATAAAAGACACATCCACAACCACCAGCGGGTAGCTTGTTAGAGGTAACGGTTGCTGGGCCAGATCGCGCGCGTGCACACCTTCAAAATTTACTACCCGGGGATCTTCGCTGAGCTTTGGGTGGAGCTGACCATGGCCCACATCCACGCATGTGGCTGCGACTGCACCCCGTTGCAGAAGACAATCGGTAAAACCTCCCGTCGATGCACCCACATCCAAAATGTGCAGTCCCGTTACGTCCAGGTTGAATTGGGTGAGGTAGTGTTCCAGTTTTGCGCCGCTTCTGCTCACATGTTGTAGTGGTTCAGTGATGAACAGCTCAGCATTCTCGGCCAATTTTTTGCCGGGTTTTTCAACCCAGTTGCCATCCTTATAAACGACCTTTTGTTGCTGAATCAACATCCTCGCTTTGTTGCGGCTTTCCACTAGCCCTCGTTTCACCAACAGTTCGTCTGCACGTATCGCCATTTTGTAGAATGCTCCGGTTTATGAAGCTAGCACAACGCTAAAACGCATGCATATCCCTGAATTTAAAATTTTTGTAAAGAAACTCCATAATTGAAGCGGCTATCTGCGAAATAAATGTAAAAACCGTTGGCATTTACTGGCTGTGTTTATTTTAACGTAAACAGTATGCTGATTAGGTTTTTCACCTTATGATTTCTATTTCGAAGGATGGCGGCTTGAGCATGCCCCACGCGATGTGAATACGACACTCTACACGATTGGCGGCAATTAGCTCAATACCCACAACGCTTTTTTGTAAGCGAACGACAGTTCGCGCCCGGCCCGATCCTCGCAGCAACTAACCCAAAGGGTAAGGCGTTCTCATTTTTGAACTGAGGTGTATCTATAAGATATTGATGGGCTGTATTTTTTGTATTTATAGCAGGGAAATTCCTGGAAATTGGCCCGGTTTATCCACAATCTATTGACAAAATATGCACAGGTTACTCACAACCGTTGTGGTCGCTGATACCGATAAAAACAGGGGTCTGAGCGCAAAATAAAGTGGGGGCTGATCGGATTCACTGTTGACTTGTGTGGGGCAAAGTGGGATATTGTGAAGCATAGTGGGCTAAATAGGCTCAATCACGTGAAACATGGTCTCAGCACTTCAAAGTATGTATGCAGGAGAATTCCGGCATAATTTAGATGCGAAAAAGCGTCTAACGGTCCCTTCAAAATGGCGTTTTGAGGGGGACGAGCAAAATAAGTACTTAGCTTTCAAGGACCCTGCTGGTTGCATCACTGTTTATCCGCCTGCGATGGTTGCCAAGCTGCAGGAGAAACTAGCGACCATCGGCATGGGGGACCAGGAGGGGCAGCGGGCGATCACACAGTTGTTGGGATCCTCTGACACGTTCGCTTTCGACAAGAGTGGACGCATCAACATCAACGAGCGTTTGTATCAGTATGCAGGTATTGAGAAGGAAGTGGTGCTGGTGGGAACGGTGAACAAGTTCAGTCTTTGGAATCCAGAGCGCTACGCAGCTTACGTCGGTGAGGGGGATGCAAACATTGCTAACATTTTGGGTAAACTTGGGCTTTAACCTGACAGTTGAAGGCCCGCAAAAAAGATTTCGGCACAAAGGCGGAAGGAAATACAAACGAGAACAGACGAAACAGAGAAAACGAGGAGACTATATGAATATTGCAAAAGAACTCTACAGTTCAGGGCTATTGAGCCATAATCGCACGCAGCACACATCGAGCTATGAAATTGCGAGTGTACACAAGCCGCGTTGGCGCTCAAAGGAACAGCATCCATTTATGGAAGCCTTTCAAAGGTCAGAACCATCGACAAAAGTAAGTGAACAAGGTTGGCGCACATTGAGTGATGCTCTTCGCTAATTTTCAATCAATTGTATTTGAATTTATCATTCGTTGGATGCACCAGCACATTTCAGTCATGCTCAACGAAGTGATAGAGGCACTCGCCCTCGAAAGGGGCGGGTTGTTTTTGGATGCAACTTTTGGAGGCGGAGGCCATACACGCGCGATCCTTGCCGCCAACGATCGCACGCGCGTGGTCGCACTAGATTGTGATACACAGGCGACACAACGAGCCCAGGCTTTGCAAGTGCAATATCCAGGTCGTTTTACATTTTACCACCAGAACTTTGCACAGGTGGATGATCTGCAAGAAATGGGGTTTGCGGGTGCATTGTTTGATTTAGGCGTGTCATCTTTTCAATTGGATGCAACAGAGCGTGGATTTTCCTTTCGAAATAACGCGCCGATTGACATGCGAATGGATGCTTCCAGCGGTCAGTCGGCGTCGTATTTTCTTGAACACGCAAGCCGTGAAGAACTGGTCAAAGCTGTGCGCGATTATGGCGAAGAAGGGCGTTGGCGGCAGGTGGTCGAAGCGATCCTCGCGGCCAGGGGCACGGAGCAGTTGCGCTACACGCATGCGTTTGCAACCTTGATCGAGTCCGCGATTGGTAAGCGTTATCATCGTCAAAAGATCCACCCGGCAACCAAGACTTTCCAAGGGATTCGCATCGCAGTGAATCGGGAATTGGAAGCAATCGAACGTGGGATTCCGGCAGCTTTTGAAAAACTTGAGTCCGCAGGGATCCTTGCCGTCATCAGTTTTCACTCTTTGGAAGACCGGCCGGTCAAGCGCTATTTCAAACATTTGGCAGGACGTCCAGAACACCGCCTGGATAACCGCACGCAGGATGAGCGGGTTGTTCGCGCCAAAATGATTACACGCAAGCCTGTCACACCTACAGAACAAGAAATTGCACAGAACTCAAGAAGTCGTTCGGCAAAACTAAGAGTGATTCAGAAGTTGGCCAACTGAGCTTATTTTTAATCAACTAAATTATATAAATTGTAAGATTTTTTAACTTAAGCTGAAATTGATTGGAACGACCTAACAACACCTTTAAATATGAATGATAAACGAGAAATTTCTACTTACCGCTGGATTGCACTCGCTCTGGTGTTTGCAATCCTGCTTTGCCTTGCATCGGGTGGGTTGAGCGTGGTGTGGCTACGGCAAAAAATCTCACATGTAGCTTATGAAAATGATCAACTGTCGCGGCAGTTACTCGAGCTTGATCGCAAGCGCGATCGACTGGACGCACAAATCGCCAAAGTACACAATCCGGTTTACTTAATCGGACGGGCTAAAAATGGCCTGCGACCGACCGACGATCGGGCACAGGTTGTATGGATGAGTAAGCTGGGCCAGCCGATACCGCCTCCCGAAGTAAAAACAGCAAGGGATGAGCGATCACCTTTAACGATTTCTTTTGATTTAGCACTCCTGGATCCAAACGAAGGGTCTCGAACGCATCCATGAATCGCGCTTTTGTATCAGGACAACGTTTTGCTTTAGTTGCTACATGTATTTTATTCGGGTTTTCTGTTATTTTTGGAAGGCTGTTCTACCTGCATGTTCTCAAACAGTCCGAATACAGTCAAATTGCCGAGCAAAACCGCAACCGTTTTCAGGTATTAGAGTCTCGAAGAGGAGATATTGTCGATTGTAACAATAATTTGTTGGCCACTTCAAAAGAGGTGCGAGAGCTCGGGGTGGACCCTCAGATGGTCGGTGAAGTCGATGCTGCAGCACTGAATAAGTTGGCGGGATACTTGAATGTTTCGGTAAATTGGTTGAGACAACGCTTCGAAACAAAGCGTTACAGCAATGGTCGCGATATTCGCTGGTGTAAGCTTGCAGATGCGGTTGACGAAAAAGTTTACCAGGAAATTTTACAGATTGGCATTAAGGGCGTGTATGGAAATTCCAAGTACACGCGGTATTACCCGGGGAAATCATTGGCCGCCCATATTGTTGGCTACATCAACCGCAATGGCCCCAAAGGCCAGGCCGTTATGGGGGTAGAGCAGTATCTGGATTTTTATTTAAGGGGACAGGATGGTTGGCGTGAGTCGGAAAAAGATGGACGTCGCCGTGAGATCATTGAATTTCGAAACCGCGAAATTGAACCTGCAGATGGGTATCACGTGCAGCTCACGTTAGACATGTTGATTCAACATATGGTTGAAGAGGAGTTGTCACGCCTGGCAGAGGAATACCGTCCAGTTTCAGCCTCAATTATTGTGAGCGATCCGACAACCGGTTTTGTTTTGGCGATGGGGAATTACCCCTCGTTTGATCCAAATGAATACAGTAAATATCCGCTTGAAAACCAGCGTAACCGCGCCGTCACCGACGTATTTGAGCCCGGCTCCACTTTTAAAATTGTTGCTGCTGCAGGCGCTTTGAATGAGCGGTTAGTCCGGCCCTTTGATACCATCGACTGTGACATTGCTGAAGTGAATTATCACGGGCGCAACTTAAAGCTGCCAAATGATCACAACAAACTCGGTGTCCTGTCGGTAGAAGACATTGTTGCAAAATCGAGTAATCGGGGTGCTGCGCAACTGGGAATGCTTTTACAAGAAGAAGGTCTATACCATTATGCCAGTTTATTTGGATTTGGCAAAAAAACGACGCTGGGGTTGACAGGAGAAACCAGTGGCGTGTTGCATCCGGTGGATCGTTGGGATGGTTTGATGATCACCCGCATTCCAATGGGCCATGCCGTGAGTGCAACACCGTTGCAGGTGCACCAGGCAATGGGGGTGATCGCCAATGGCGGTTTAGCGATGAAGCCGCAGGTGATTCGAAAAATTTTCAACGAAGGTGGTCAACCCGTGCATGTTTTTTATCCAAAGGTAACTGAACGGGTCGTTTCTGTAGCCACGGCTACGACGGTTGCGCAAATGTTGAATAAGGTCGTTGGTCCAGAAGGGACTGCACGTCGGGCGTTTATCGACGGCTATGGAGTCGCTGGAAAAACGGGCACCACTCAGAAAATTAAAAACGGCCGCTACTCGAATCGTGATCATGTGGCTTCTTTTGTCGGTTTTTTCCCCTACCAAGATCCACGGCTTTTGATAACGGTGGTGGTCAACGAACCAGAATTAGACGGCATCGGTTATGGTGGCCGGGTTGCGGCACCTGCGTTTCGCAACATTGCTGAAAAATGTATTCGTTACATGGCGATTCCACCGCAAGCGCCCGATGATGTGGTCATGCCTCAATCGGGGCACGAAACGATTGAATTGAGTTTGTTTCCGCAGCGGCAGGTTTCCATGCACACACATGAGCCCTCTCAGCGTCTGTCCGTAGAGGTGTTTCGTGAACGCCAAAGCCGTAATCGGGAGTGAGGTAAGACGGAACGAACACAACTGATAAATTTAACCTATATTTATTCAATGATCGGATTTGCAAATTTAGAAAACACATTAGGACTGGGGATGATTCCGCTGGCGATGCGTCTGGCTGCGACCGACTCTGGAATGCTCAGTGATGCATGCCCGCATGCGCCTACGCTGGGAGTTTTATGTGATGGCTTAACAGTCGATTCTTTTGTCGGCGATCGTCAACAATCGATCACTTGCATTGTCACCGACAGTCGGCGTGTGGTCCCGGGTGCCCTGTTTTTTGCAATCCGTGGATTGAGAACAGATGGCAATGAATATATTGATGAAGCCATCGATCGGGGCGCAGTCGGAATTATATCGGAATTACCGACCAAAGTCGTGAGTCACGTTAGTTATGTAGTGGTATCCGATGTGCGCCGTGCTTTGGCAGCCGTATCCAAGCGTTTCTACGAAGCGCCTGACGAGAAATTGCAAATTGTCGGCATTACCGGCACCAACGGCAAAACGACGGTGGCAATGTTGACGCAATTTTTATTGTCCAAAGCCAGTGCAGGGCCGACTGGATTGCTGGGCACAGTACATTACGATTTGGGCAAGCGCACTTTGCCCTCGTACAAGACGACGCCCGAATCAGTGGATACATTTGGCATGTTGCGACAAATGGTGGATGAAGGTTGCCCGCGGGCGGTTATGGAAGTGAGTTCGCATGCGGTTGACCAGGATCGGGTGTATGGGATGCAGATGCCGGTGATGACGTTTTTAAATTTGACCCAGGATCACCTGGATTACCATTCCTCGATGGAGGCCTATTTTAGTGCCAAGCAAAAATTGTTTACTGGAGATACAGGCAATTTGCCAAAGGTGGCTGTGGTGAATATAGCGGATCCGTACGGGAAACAGTTGCTGACAGCCATTCCTGAAACCGTGCGTGTGGTGACATTTGGTGCTGAGGAAACGGCTATGTTCAGGGCCGATGACATTGAATTGAGTGCCGCTGGCACCAGCTTTAATCTGATGTGGCCAGGAGGGACAGCTGCGTTACAAACCCGGGAGCTGGGCGCCTACAATGTGAGTAATGTATTGGCGGCACTTGCAATTTGTCATGCGGTGGGCATAGCTGTGAACCCGCTGATCGAAAAGCTGACATTGTTTCCCGGTGTGCCCGGTAGAATGCAGCGTATCGAGCAGGGCCAACCCTTTAATGTGTTAGTCGATTATGCACATACGGATGATGCGTTGCGCAACGCATTGACCATGCTCAGAGAGATCACCACGGGGCGTATTTTGGTTGTGTTTGGCTGTGGTGGCAACCGTGACCGCAAGAAACGGGTGTTGATGACGACCGCTGTGCAGGAGTTAGCCGACGTGTCCTGGGCGACCAGTGACAACCCGCGCAAAGAATCGATAGAAGCTATATTTGCTGATATGCAGGCCGGAGTGTCGAACGCTGAAACCATTCACTTTATAAAAGACAGACGTCGCGCCATCAGCTTGGCTTTAGATGCAGCGCGTCCAGGGGATTGCGTATTGATTGCCGGCAAAGGACATGAGACCTATCAAGAGTTTGCCGATACTGTCGTGCCCTTCGACGATCGGATGGTTGCGAAAGAACTGTTAACCATCAAGGAGTTCAGGCCGCGATGATCCTTGCGAGTAAAGTGCGTTCCAGGCAAACGGCGCAGTGTTTGCAGCAGCAGTTCAGATGGTTGTCGGCAAAGATGAAATGTAGTAAGGGGATAAAATTTTCACCAGTTGGATAAGCGTGTTGGATTACAGAGCAGAGATGTTGGCGGCTTGGACAGAGGGCACTTGGCACAGCGCACCGGAATCCGGGCACGTGCGCACAAGTGGCTGCAACTACGATACGCGCAAGCTTAAGCCGCAGGAAGCGTTCGTCGCTCTGCGTATTTCGCGTCGCGATGGGCATGCTTATTTGCAGGATGCGCAAGCGGCAGGGGCAGCGATTGCACTTGTTGAACAAGTAAACGATGCCGTATCCATCCCACAATTACAGGTAAAAGATTCTTTTCAAGCTTTACAGGCGATTGCGACTGAACACCGCCTGCGCTTTCCCGGTAAACTGATAGGCATTACCGGCAGCTGCGGGAAAACATCGACCAAAGATATTTTGACACGTTTTTTGGGTGAGACAGTTGCCTTAAAGACACCGGCGAATGAAAATAATGCTTTGGGAGTGCCGATCACGCTTACGCATATCGACCACAGGCAGCATCCATTTGCCGTGATTGAAGCAGGCATTAACGACGTAGAGGAAATGGCAGGCTTGGCCAGGATGATACAACCGGATATTGCCATGTTTACTACCATTGCGCCGACGCATCTGGAAAAACTGCGTTCACTGGAAAATATTGCTCACGAGAAAACCCAACTGGCCTTGCACGGTAAAGGATTGGAGGGAATGGTCATTTTCCCCAGCGAATGTTTGCGCTATCGATCTTTTCAACGGCTCAGCGAGCGTGCGTTTATTTTGTGTCCTAAGGGCAGGCGTCCCAAGTGCCACGCAGCTCAAGCATTTATTGACTACCAGACTAGACTAGAAGCCGCAGACGGTTGCCGGCTCGAGATGAGTTCGGCAACCTTCGGCGAGCAAGTGTATCGTTTACCACAGCTGAGCCCGGGAATGTTGAGTAATGTATGCCTGGCCATCATTGCTGCGAATCAGTGCGGGGTTTCAGCTGAACGTATTCAACAAGTAGTCGCTAACTGGCAACCGTCCTCCATGCGGGGTGAAATTCAACGAGTCGGTGATAAGGTATTTTATATCGACTGCTACAATGCCAGCCCTGCCTCAATGGTGGATGCATTTGCCGCATTTGCGCAAGCGATGGATCCGGCCTTACCCCGCTTATACGTATTGGGGTGTATGGAAGAGCTTGGCGTTGAAAGCAACGAATTACACTTTACCACGGGCCTGAAGCTCAAACTGCGCAAACAAGACCGCGCCATCATTATCGGCAATCACGCTACAGCTTTCTGCGAAGGGATAATTGCAGCGGGTCATTCAGTTGAACAAGTGAGCCTGCTATCGACCTTGCATGAAGTGCAACAAGCAATCGGGACATTCGCGGGGGCTGTTTTATTGAAAGGGAGCCGTCGCTACGAACTTGAAAAACTGGCCCGAAACGATTTGCAACCACCCGACACTGAAAACACTGCATGCTCACACTTTTAGCAGATTACGAACACTTATTTGGACCGTTGCGTTTATTCCGGTTTTTAACATTGCGGATGGTTATGGCTGCTGCAACTGCATTGGTCAGCGGATTTGTGATTGCGCCCTGGTTGTTCTTACGCTTGCGCAGACTGAAGGCAGCTCAAACACTGCGTAAAGCTACGGAAGTGGGGAAGTTGGCTGATTTACATGCGAATAAGAAGGACACCCCGACCATGGGTGGATTGATGATTTATGTGTCTGTCACGATCACGACTTTGCTGTGGGCTGCACCCAATCTCTACGTGCTGACGGCGTTGTTGATTTACACTGGACTGACAGGTATCGGGTTTGCGGATGATTTTCTCAAAGTGGCCAAGAAAAACAGCAAAGGGCTGGCCGGGCGCTGGAAACTCCTGGGCCAGGCACTCTTAACATTCCTGGCGTTGAGTATTTTATTGGGCAATACGAGCACCCATGGCGAAATGAGTGAGCTGTGGATTCCGTTCTATAAGTTTCCACTCATGTTGGAAATGCCGATTTTTCTGGTGTTTTTATTCTTCTTTTTAGTGATGGCCGGGTCGAGCAATGCGATCAATTTAACCGATGGGGTAGATGGTCTGGCGATCGGTTGTACGGTAACCGTAGCTTTGGCCTATGGTATCATGGCATATGCCTCGGGTAATTCAGTCATCGCCAATTATTTACTTATCAGCTATGTGCCGGGTGCAGGTGAGATGGCGGTCATCTGCTCGGCCCTGGTTGGAGCCAGTTTGGCGTTTTTATGGTACAATTCTCACCCGGCAACCGTATTCATGGGAGATACCGGATCGCTGGCTTTGGGAGGATTGATTGGCGCTATCGCATTCATGATTCATCAACCTATTACGCTGGTGATTGTGGGCGGGATTTTCGTGTTGGAGGCCCTGTCGGTCATTTTGCAGGTGGGATCCTTCAAGTTGCGCGGTAAACGTATTTTTAAGATGGCGCCTTTGCATCATCATTTTGAACTGCTTGGTTGGCACGAATCCAAGGTCGTGATTCGATTTTGGATTCTCTCGTTGATTTTTGCCTTTGCTGGACTGGCAACGCTCAAACTTCGATAGGCATAAAATTATGAATTCCGCTAATAATCAGATCCTGACGCAGCCGAGGGCTTTTTTTTGCTTCTTAATCTATACATCTTGCTGCTTAATTTGAACCAGATGTCTTTACCATCTTCCATAAGTGCGTTGGTGCACAAACCGGTGGCGGTTTTTGGAGCAGGCGTCAGCGGCCAGGGCGTTGCAGCACTGCTGCGCAAGCTCGATATCGACTGGGTTGTCTACGACCGGCGAGGCGAGCAGGACTGTATTGGGGTGTTTACTCCAGAGCACGCCTATCACCATGATTTGGTGGTCTACAGTCCGGGGTTTGCGCAACAGCACCCCTGGCGACGTGTAGCTGCAACCGCGGGATGTGTGGTGATGGGGGAGTTCGATTTTGCCAGCTTGTTTTGGTCGGCAGACCTGATTGCGGTCACCGGCACCAACGGCAAGACCACGCTGACGGAGTTTCTCACCTTTGCGTTGCGGCAGCGCGGCATTCGCGCGGAGGCAGTTGGAAATATCGGCTATCCGCTGTCCGGTTTGCTTGCCAGCGACGCAACCGCCATACAGTGCGCTGTGTGCGAAGTCAGCTCTTTTCAGGCCGAAAACCTGCAGCATTTCAGTCCGGATGCAGTGCTGTGGACAAATTTCGACGAAGATCATCTGGATCGGTATTCCCATCTGGAAGCATATTTTAACGCAAAATGGGTTCTATTGGAGCGACTTGCATCGCCTAAGCTAGTGGTGGGCACGTCCGTGGCCGCATGGGCGCACCGCTTTGGGAAACGCCTGCCGGACTCTGCTGAAATCGTCGATCGCGCTGCGCAGCGAGATGCAGTGCCGACCGGATGCTGTTTTGATAATTTCCCACAGAGTGAAAATTATCTGATAGCGCGCCGCTACTGGGAATTGCTGGGCTACGATGTGGCGGAATTGGCAGCGGCTGCACGGCAATTTCGCCCACCCCGCCATCGCCTGCAGCGCGTGGCTACCATGGGCGAAGTCTCCTTCTGGAATGATTCAAAATCGACCAATTTTGCTGCAACCCTCGCAGCATTAGCGACCTTTGCGGAGCCTGTCTATTGGATAGGTGGTGGCAAAAAAAAGGGTGGGGATGTCGCGATGTTTGCTAAACAGGTCGCACCCTTGGTCGCGGGTGCATTTTTGGTCGGTGAAAGTTCTGCTGAATTACAATCTTATCTTGCGCAAAGCGGGATTTTTGCTTCGACATTCGAGTCGATAGAAGATGCTCTTGAATCAGCTCTCGAACGCATTACAGGGCGCGCAGCTGTCGTACTCAGTCCAGGGTTTTCGAGTCAGGACCAGTTTCTCGATTATGCTCAACGAGGCCGTCATTTTGAAGATGCTGTTTGGCAGCTGAAACAGCGTGTAAACTGTCAAATTTTTAGCCCAAATACTCAACCGAAGCGATTCGCTCCATATTTTAAAACCACAGAAAGCCATGAAATTATCTAAAGTGTTAACGATTGTTGTAAGTGCCCATACGTGTATTGTGGCGCTGATTCTTTTTCAACCAGGCTGCAAAACGCGCACAACGGAGCCAGATTACAGTGTTACATCCGCGACGACGACCACCGGCAAGCCCGATGTGGCGCGCCCGTTGTCAGTTGCCAATGCCGGCGATTCACAAAATCGGGTCATCGTTCACCGCGACTTCGACATTCCAGAGGACGTGCCCGCTGCAACCCCTGAGCAAATTAAGGAACCGGTGAACCGTTATCAACCCTCGCGGCCACCGATTCAGCAATGGAATGTGATTCAGGACAGTGAACCGGAGGTGATTGCTGGGAATGTTGAATACGATACGGATTCGCTGTCTGAATTTAATCCACCCGTATCCCCCCTGGAGCCGATTTCCGCAATTGAGCCAGTGAACAGCGGTAACCTCAATCCTGATTTGAGCAGCAGCGATCTGTCGACCACCTACACGGTAGTGAAGGGCGATAATTTGACCAAGATCGCACGTACACACGGTATCGAGTTGGCGGAGTTGATGCGTGCCAATGACTTGAATAAGCGTTCGATTCTGCGTATCGGTCAGGTGTTGGTCATTCCCAACCCGCAACCAGGCCTGAATCCCACCCCGCCGGTTGCAGCGGATTTTGAAACGACCTCTGCTGAGGTCGAAAGCTCTTTATACATCGTCGTTCCGGGCGACAATCTGTCGAAAATTGCGCAGCGGTTCAATACCACTGTGTCTGCTATAAAAAGCGCTAATGGACTCGCCAGTGACCGTATTTACGCCGGGCAAGATTTGTTGATCCCGAAGCAGACAGCAAGCACGCGCGCAGCACCTGCTACAGATAGCACAGAGAATGATACGGGGATGACGTACAAGGTGCGCAAAGGCGACACTTTGGGCAAGATCGCGCATCGCTTTGGTGTGCGGGTCGGCGATTTGATGCAGGCGAATGGAATTACCGATCCGCGCCGCTTGCGGGCGGGTCAAACCATTCGCGTGCCGGCCGGCTCGATTGCCAGCAAATCGATGGAACCAGTGGCTCCAGCGCTGCGTCCGCAGTCAGCGCCCTCGCAGAACCAGACGGCTCCACAAGCTCCGGCAGCACCTGTGACTGCGCCAAAGCCACCGTCCACGTCGGCCCCTGCGCAATCCGAACCTCTGGAAGAGATCGATTTGGATGATGTTCCGCACGTGCCCGTCTATGGCGAGTGAGCGGACAATGCGCTGCCAGCACATTCTTTGACAACATGATTATCAACCTCCGAGAAACGACACGGTATTTTGGTAACTTTAATACAAGTTACCTCATGTTGTTTGCTGTTTTTGGTCTGTCGTTTCTGGGCTTGGTTATGCTGTCCAGTGCAGAGGAATCCTTTGGTGGTGAATTCAGTCGTCAGTTAGTCTGGTTTTCAATTGCGCTGTGTGCAGGTGGGCTGGCAGCGGTGGTCGATCTGGAGAGCCTACGCAAGTTCACTGGAGTGGTGGTTTTTTGCGGCTTTTTGCTGTTGGTGTTCGTATTGATTCCGGGCGTTGGGTTGAAAATAAACGGGGCGCGTCGGTGGTTGGACCTGGGGTTGATGCATTTTCAGGTTTCAGATTTTGCCCGGCCGATGATGGTGTTATTTCTGGCGCATTATCTGGCCAAATATCAGCGTGCGATCAAAACGTTTTGGCAGGGGTTCGTGGTGCCCAGTGGCTTTATTGCGGTTACTGCAGCCTTAATTTTATTACAACCGGATTTTGGGACTGCTTTATTGTGCGCGATTGTAGGGTTTACGTTGTTATTTCTTACGGGTGTTCGGTTTATTTATCTGCTGCCGAGTGCACTTATGGGGTTGGTCACGTTTGCAGTTGCGGTCTATCACGATCCAGTGCGGCTTGAGCGCATTACATCATTCATGGATGTGGAGGGCAATAAATCCGACAGTACCTACCAGCTGTGGAACAGTATTCTGGCTTTTGGAACCGGCGGCGTTCACGGCGTTGGGCTCGGGCAGGGGCGGCAAAAAATGTCTTATATCCCCGAAGCTACGACTGATTTTATATTCCCCGTCATCAGTGAAGAGCTTGGATTCTTTTGTTCATCGGGTGTGGTGCTCATGTATTTGATTATCTTCAGTGTTTGCTTTTGGAATCTGCGCAAAGCGCCCAATGTCTATCAGTTTGTGATCGCAACGGGTGCTATTTTATTTATCAGCTACCAAGCCATGATCAATATGGGGGTGGTCACTGGATTACTACCGACGAAGGGAATGTCGTTACCATTTGTAAGTTACGGTGGATCCAATTTAGTGGTGATGTTTATTTTAGTGGGGCTAATGATCAATTGTTTCAAGAGTTGGGCGTCATCGCCGTTGAAGAAGACTCGTGACTTATGAGTAAGTTTGTCATTTCATGTGGAGGTACAGGGGGGCATCTATCGCCGGGCATTGCGTTGGCTGAAGGGTTGATGGATGTCGGGCATGAATGCAAATTGGTGATCAGTGACAAAGAAGTGGATGCGCGTATGGTCCGCAAATACAACGAATTGGATTATGTCAAGTTGCCGGGGCGGGGGTTTTCGATCAATCCCATTGCATTTATAAAATTCAATATTCAGCAGAGCCGTGCTTTTTTTAATTCTCTCAAATTTTTGCGTAGATACCAGCCGGATGCAGTGATCGGGTTTGGTGGTTTTATCACGGCGAGCGTAGTGTTTTCGTCATTTGTGTTGGGCTTGCCGATTATTTTGCACGAATCGAATCGCAAACCCGGCAAAGCGGTTCGTTTGCTCAGTGGCTTTGCACAGCGCATTTATTTGCCAGAGGGGTTGAAGTTAAAAGGCATCCCGCCGAGTGTGATACGCCATTGTGGGTTTCCGCTGCGCAAAGAAATTCACCATATCAAAAAAGATGAAGTGAGGAAACAGTTAGTCATGGATCGCCATCAAAAAGTGCTGCTTGTTTTTGGTGGTAGCCAGGGAGCGGTGCGTTTAAACGAGTGGGTGCGAGACAATTTTACCAAGTTGGCCGAAGAAAATGTGAGTGTTTATTGCCTCACAGGACATGCGAATGAGCGTCTGAACAATATGGAACACCGTAACCAGGAAGGCAATTTGGTTAAGGCTGTGTTTGAGCCCTTTTCGGAGAACATGGCAGAGTTATTGTCGACGGCAGATTTGGTGATTTCGCGCGCTGGGGCTGGAAGCATTGCTGAATTCATCCGTTGCCGAGTGCCGGCGATACTGATCCCGTATCCACATGCAGCGGACAACCATCAATTGGCGAATGCAAGTTTCCACGAACGCCAGGGTGCTGGTGTGACCGTTAAGGAAGCGGATATGGATCGGCTATTCGATGAGGTGATTGATACCATTTACAATGACTGGTTGTTGCGAAAATTCCGCAGAAATCTTGAACGGCTCGACCGCTATAATTCAATTGAAACGATTATACGTGATATTGAATCGATTGCGGACGAGCATGCTTCGCTGAGAGATTAGCAACGGCCTCGCTTCCCAACCGCTCGTGCAACCGTGTTTTTTATTCGTTACCGGATATGAATTTCGCAAAGCTTGGGTGGTGCAAATATTTTAAATTTTAAACTTCAAATTTCTGATTGCAAATACCTCGTGGTTTGCCCCGAGGATCATGATTATGGAGCCGTCTTTACCAGATCGCATTTTTATGCTTGGCATCGGAGGCATGGGGATGGCCCCCCTCGCCATCTACCTGGCGCAGTCCGGTTGTCGCGTGGTGGGACAGGATGATCAGCTGCAACTGACAGTCCGCAGGTTACTCGAAAGTGCCGGGGTTGAAATTACGGATGTGCAGTCGATACCAGATGGATTCGACATGGTCGGTTATTCCAGCGCCATTCGTGCAGACCACCCCCTCTATCAATACGCTGTGCGCTGCGGCCTGCAACTGATACGTCGAGGGGCATTACTGGCGCAGGTGGTGCGTGACAAAAAACTGGTCGCAGTGGTGGGAAGCCATGGCAAAACCACGACGACCGGTTTTATTGTGCAGATGTTACAAGCAGCACAATTTGACTGCGGTTATGTGCTGGGAGGCTTGTTTAAAGATGCCCATCTATCTCCGGCGCTTTACTCAAAGCACAGTGAGTGGGTGGTAGCCGAGATCGACGAAAGTGACGGCACGATCGACCTGTTTGCGCCAGCGCATACCTTGGTCGTGAATTTTGATTGGGACCATGCGGATCGCTATCCGACGGCAGATGCATTGAAGGACACGTTTATTGAACTGTTTAAACGAACGGCACATTTAGTATACGTGCCGAGTAGCGTCGCTGCGAAGCTACCTTGCCATGCGCAGGTGTACGCCGAGTGTACAGAAGACTTTAATTTGCACAATTGGAATGCAGCCAAGGCGATGTGTATCGAGTTGACCGGTGTCGAGCCGCCAGTGTCGCCAGACGATGTTGTGGGGATCAAGCGGCGGCAGGATGTGTTGCTGGACGATGGGCGCTGCGCGGTGATCGCCGATTATGCCCACCACCCAACTGAGATTGAGGCCTTGTTGAAATGGTGTCGCCCGCGCTATACAGGAGAACTTGTCGCTGTGTTTCAACCTCATCGCTACACGCGCACACAGCAGTTTGCCCGGGAATTTGCCACTGCCTTGCACGCAGCTGACCGCGTATGGTTACTGCCGGTATATGCTGCCAGCGAAACGATGGACCCAGCGGGAACCAGCGATCAGATTGCACTGCACGGTCCAGAGGACTGGGCGTGCGTGAATGCGATGGAGTGCCGACAACGGTTGCTGGAGGCCTGCGAGAATTGTCAGCGCAAACGGGTCATTGTGTTCATTGGTGCCGGTGACATCGACCAACTCGCTGCTCAATTGGTTGAAGACTATGTCTGGTTGCAGGGCGTCCGACCACAGCTCAGCCAGGATACGCGACTGCGGGTGCAAGAACCACTTGCCGGCAAAACAACGCTACGGGTTGGCGGCAATGCGCGTTATTATGCTGAGCCCGGTAGTCACTCAGATTTACATGCATTGTTGAATTGGGCGCAGCGGCAGGGTACAGCGGTGTTTGTGCTGGGGCGCGGCTCTAATTTAATTGTCGCAAGCGACGGTTTCGATGGTTTGGTTGTGCGCTTGAACCATGCGTATTGGCGTTCGGTGGAATCCTTGTCAGACCAGCGTGTGCGCGTGGGGGCTGGAGTGCGGTTAAAGGAGCTGTGTGGCCAGGCTGCTAAGCACGGGCTTGCCGGGTTTGAATTTCTGGAAGGTATCCCCGGCACTCTGGGCGGGGCCTTGCGCATGAATGCAGGGGCTATGGGCAGCTGGATATTCGATGTGGTCGAATCGGTTGAATACGTGAGTGTCGATGGTAACTGCCACCACGCAGCTGTTGATAGTTTAACTGTCGGTTACCGTTATTGTGAACAATTGCAATCAGCCGTCGCCTTAACCGCGATTTTAAAGAGTGCCGCCGTCAATAATGCCACTGCCATCCGCTTGCAGATGGAAACCTATGCGCGTAATCGCAAAGCATCGCAACCGAAAGAACCCAGTGCGGGGTGCATTTTCAAAAATCCCGAAGGAGGGTATGCTGGAAAATGGATCGACGAATGTGGGCTGAAAGGTACCCGCGTGGGACAAGCTGCGGTGTCGCAGGTGCACGGTAACTTCATTGTCAATTTAGGAGGCGCTACCAGTGAGGATGTGCTGGCCTTGGTAAAGGAAGTTCGTCAGCATGTTTTTGCGCAAAAGGGCGTGTGGCTGGAGCCAGAAGTCCTGTTGCTGGGCAGTTGTTGGGAGGCCATCTTATGAGTACAGTGACACCTGCCATCGTTGTGCTGTGCGGCGGTCCTTCTACTGAACGCGAGGTTTCGCTCGTCTCCGGGCAAGCCGTCGCGCATGCTTTGCAACAGGAGTATACAGTCGAGTTAATTGCACTGCAGGATAAGGCTTTGCCGGATCATTTGCAGCCGCAGGAAGTGATTATTTTTCCCGCCATGCACGGCGCTTTTGGCGAAGATGGTGAGTTACAAGGTCTGTTAGAAGAGCGGCGCTTTGTGTATGTTGGTTCGGATGCGCGCGCAAGTGCACTGTGCATGAATAAGGCGGCGACCAAGGCAGTCGTCCGCGGTGCAACTGGATTTCAAGTCGGCAAGGAGCGGGTCTTTACCGCAGCCGATAAGCCGCAGGCCGCGGACATCGTTGCTGAAATCGGAGAGGCTGTTGTATTCAAACCTATCGATAGTGGCAGCAGTGTGGGGCTTGAGTTTGCCACTGGAATGCGATCGATTGCCACAGTGCTCAGCCAATTGGCAGGTAGCGATTGGATGGTCGAAGCGCGCGTGTCCGGTCGGGAAATGACGATTGGTCTATTGCGAGGAGAAGCTATGGGCCTGGTCGAGATTGTGCCAACGGGTGGGGTGTACGACTATCAGCATAAATATACGCAGGGTGCGACTGAATATCGAGTCCCTGCCGCGGTGAGTGCTGCCGTCATGGCAGACATAGAGGCGTGGGCAGAGCAGGCTTTTAAACTGTGTGGTTGCCGTGACTTCGCCCGTGTAGATTTCATTTTAGACAGTGAACATCGAGCGCACTTTCTGGAAATAAACACCCTTCCCGGATTGACACCTACAAGTTTATTTCCAAAAAGCGCCAGTGATCGCGGGTATGATTTTCATCGCTTATTGCGAGCGATGGTCGACCCCGCCCTCGCTCGATTTAAACGTCACATTCAGTTATAATAATCGATGAAGCTTACAGAAAATTGAACGCCTTTAACTATTTACATTAATAATTATACATGTTATCCACATATCGAGTTGAGTCTATCACTGAACGACTTGACCCAGCTATCAAACTGTTTAAACAAAGCATACACTATGGCCAAAGCTAAAAAAGCGCCACGTAAAACCACTTCGACATGGAAGTCCATTGATCAATCGTTACAAAGTCGAGCGGTCACCTTGGTGGCACGCAAACGACAGTTACTGATCTTTCTCAAGTATGCCGGTATTTTTTGTGGAGTTGCCCTGGTGTTCGGCTTGGTAGGGTCCTGTATATATTGGTTCAAGTCCAACCCGCACGGTGCTTGGTTGATGGCATCATCGGACCCCTTGCGCAAGGTGTATTTCGAGACGGATGGTGTTTTGACCGAAGAATGGCTGAATGCGCAGATCGAGTTTCCGTCCGATGCCACTTTGATGGACATCAATATATTTGCGGTGCAGCGCTCGTTGGTCCAGCACGGCCAAGCCAGGCAAGTTATGGTCGAGCGGATATTTCCGGACGCATTACGCATCACTGTGCGCGAGCAAGTGCCGATTATGCGGATGGTTATTATGGATGCCGTTGGCAAGAAACACTTGATGATGGTCTCAGAAGAAGGCGAGGTTTATCCCGGGGTGAATTATCAAAAGGACACGCTTGCTCGGCTCCCCTACCTGATTGGGGTGGCATTGCAACGCAGAGCAAATGGGTTTGAAAAGATCCAGGGGATCGAACACGTTGCTGATTTATTGCGCCACGCGCGGATGCGCTATCCGGGTTTATACGCCGACTGGAAATTTGTCTCGATGGCAGATTTTGATGGCAGTTTGGATGATTTGGGCGCAACCCTGCAAGTGCACACGCGTTCATCGGGCATTATTGAGTTCAGTCCAGTCGATTTCGAATCTCAACTCCAGGAATTGGATGCCATATTGTTGTATGCGAAATACAACCGCAGGTGGCAAAAGGGGGCCATTGAAGGAATTGATTTAACCCTTAAAGATCCTGTGTTAAGGATGGCCAATATTGCAGGAGCACAATAGTAACATTGTTGTGGTCTTAATGGCATCGTTATCGGTGCCAGGAGAGTCATATAGTTTTGTGTTTATTTTTATTTTTTATTGAAAGTTTATGCGATGATACAGCAAAACAAGATAGTAGGTGCCGTGGAGATCGGTACTTCGGGGGTAAAAGTGCTGATTGGAGATATTGTTAATGGTCGTAGCTTAAACATCATCGGCATGGGGCAGTGTTCTTCCAGGGGGGTCAAAAAGGGGGAGATTGTCGATTTCAAGACAGTGAGTAATTGCACGCATGCAGCGCTCATGGGAGCGGAAAAAAGTGCCGGTGTACAGGTTGAATCCGTGTATCTCTCGCAAACCGGCGGACATCTTCGGGGCGTGTTCAATTCTGCTGCTGTGAATGTGAGCAGTTCGGATAACCGTGTGCGCAAAAGTGACATTGAGCGCGTCGCCAATGAAGCGAAGTCGAAAGAGTTAGCACCCGGCCTGGTGTATATTCATCATATGCAAAACGCGTTTTTACTCGATGGTGAGATTGTCGAAAACCCATTGGGCATGGAGGGCAGTAAACTCGAGGTGAATTACTGGTCGGTTTACGGTGATGAAAATAAAATTCGCGACCATATTCATGTCATCAATGGCTTTGGCTTGAATGTGGAGGATATGATCATTTCGAGTATAGCATCCGGCATTATGGTCGCGAGTGATGTGGAAAAGCGCCAAGGGGTTCTCGTCATCGACATTGGCAGTGGCACAACCGATTGGGTATTGTACAAAGGAGGCGTCATTGTGCAGACTGGCGTGTTAGCGGTGGGAGGTGACCACATTCTCAACGATTTAAGCATCGGTATGCAACTTAACCGCAAATATGCCGAACGCATGTTAATGGAATTTGGCAAAGCGAACATCGAGAAACAAGACCGCGATGAAAAAGTTTGGATGGTGGGCGACCAGACAATTGGCGATCGTTATATCTCTAAGCAGGGGTTAGTCGAAATTATTCATGCTCGAGTGGAAGAGTTATTTGCAATCATTGCGACTCAGTTGGGAGATAAGTGTGATCCAGAAATCATTCGTGCTGGGGCCGTGTTGACCGGGGGCGTATCGGCTTTGCCGAATATTAATGCAGTCGCAGGCAAAGTATTGGGCGCGGATGTGCGCACGGGCCGTAATCCTTCCTGGGTGCGCGAAGACTTAAGAGCATGCGAGTACAGCACGACACTGGGGTTGCTGCACTACGCACTGACCGGTGATGATAAAGACGAGGCAGATGAAGAACCGAGGAATAAGGGGCTTTTGCAGAAAGTAGCGAAAATATTTGCTGCCTGAGCTGTTCATTTAGACAACGCAGACAATGAGTAATATGAATCCAACGAATACAGCGGACAAAATGTTTGAGGGAGACCTGTCGAGCGAGGATGTACGCATTAAAATTATCGGCGTAGGCGGAGCAGGCAGTAATGCCGCGGACCGCTTCCAGCTGGATCCTGAACCTAACGTGCGTATGGCTGTCATCAATACAGACGCGCAGGCATTGGAAGGATCCTTGATCGAAGAAAAGCTGATGATCGGCCGCGGGATCACGCGAGGTTTAAGTGCCGGAGGTGAGGCGGATATCGGCCGCAAAGCTGCTGAAATGGACAGTGAAGCGATTGCGAAAATGACGCAGGGCATGGATATTATTTTTGTGTTTGCTGGCCTGGGTGGTGGCACAGGTAGTGGGGCAGCTCCAGTGGTTGCGCAAATAGCTGCCGAACAAGGTGCATTGGTGATCGCCTTTGTCACACTGCCCTTCACGATGGAGGGGGCGCGGCGTAAGGAACAGGCGGAAATTGGGCTGAATGAATTGCGAAAGGTCAGTCATGCTGTCATGCCCTTGCCCAATGAATTATTGCTGTATCATATGGCTGAGGATGCCACTGTGCTGGATGCGTTTGCCCAGGCAGACGAATGGGTGCGCAGGGGCGTCAAGAGTATCTGCGCCATGCTGTTTCAGACAGGCCTCATCAATTTGGATTTTGGTATGCTCAAAAAAGTGTTTGTGAATCGAGGGGGCAAGACCTTGTTTGGCTTGGGGCGAGGACAAGGAGAGGACTGTGTCACCGAAGCGGTCAATGATTTAACCATCTGCCCTTTGTTGCACACGCCTGAATTTGCCAGGCGCGCCGACAGTCTGTTAGTAAATATTATCGGTGGTACTGACTTGGGTATCAAGGACGTGAATAACGTGATGGCGCAGTTAACCGAAAAATTTGGCAGTCAGGAAAACACGGTTTTGGGAGCGGTTATCGATGACAGTTATCAGCAGTATTTGGAAATATGTGTAATTGGTACCACGGATGTTGAAGCGCGCAATTACGTCCATAATAAAAGGCATCGTGTCAACACCGAGGCGGTTGAATCGATACCCTTGCATGCGGATGACAGCCATTTCGATTTAGACGATATCGTTTTGACCACAGCTTCCGCAGCGGAAAGAGCAACGCAGAAACGCGTGCATCGCAGTAAATTGAGTAAACAACAACCCGTGGTTGAAGATCAACCCGAGTTCATGTTCATCACCGAAGAACAGCATCGAGGCTATTTTGAAAGAACACCCAAAAATATTTTTGCCGGTGAAGATATCGACGTGCCCACATACATGCGCAAAGGGATTAAATTGCACCTGTAAGCGCCTTATTGCCGGGTCAATAATTAGGGTTATTCGAGGTAACGAGGTGTTTGCCTGTGATCAACTGCAGTCATTATTCCATTTTTGTCGACTCGGAACGCTTGCTCTGAGATTACGTCCATATACTGATTCCGGGTAATTACCTATTTCCAGTTAAGCACTTGTTTATTTTGTTTTTCATGAAAAAAGCTATATTTAACTGTTTGAATAATGTGATCCTTGTTGTCTATTGAATAATCGTAGCTATTTCCCTGATAGCCTCCATTGCTGTGTGCCGTCGTAAATGGATAAGAACTTTGTTGTGAAAGGTAATTTTGTCGTTTGATTTTGCAACTCACGTAGATGGTTACATCATTGTCAGGATCATTCCAAAGACTCTTATTGGGAGGCCTGAACGGTTTATTCCACATCTGCTTATTTCTGGAAAACCAAGCGTTATCAATATCTAGCTGTGAATAAGTAGGCTCACCAGAACCGAATGCTGTTAGTAACGTAAGAGAAAGAAATACTAAAATAAACCTTATGGGATACAATGTTTACCAGTTTATGCTCAAAAACATACCAATCCTCGCTCACAGTTTAACATACTTCTATATATTTAACAATGAATGCATTTCAGATATCTCCAAAAGTTGAGCAGAGAGCTGCGCCGTTCCTTTAATTGAGGATTTTATTTTTGTTCAACCTGGGGTTTACAGACTTTTCGAATTGATAAGTTCTTGAGGATTTGTGAAATTCTAGAGTTTTATGCAAATCATTGAGTCAGTCCAGGAGATGCAGGCTTATGCAATCCATACCCGAACACAGGGCAAATTAATTGGCTTGGTCGCGACGATGGGCGCGTTGCACGAGGGGCACTTGTCACTTATCGACATTGCGAAAGATAAGGCAGATATTGTGGTCGTATCGATATTCGTGAATCCCATTCAGTTTGGGCCAAATGAGGATTTTGACAAATATCCGCGTGATTTGACTGAAGACGCTGCCCTTTGCGAAGCGCGCGGAGCGGATATCGTGTTTGCACCGCGCCGCGAAGATGTGTTTCCAGTAGGGTTTTCAACTTATATCAACGAAGAAGCAGTGTCTAAAGGTTTGTGTGGTGTGTCGCGTTCTGGGCACTTTCGGGGAGTGAGCACGGTGGTGAATATTCTTTTCAATGTCACGCGACCGGACGTGGCCGTTTTTGGCCAGAAGGACGCACAACAATGTGCGCTTATTTACAAAATGGTCAAAGATTTGGTTCTGCCGATTGAATTGGTTATCGCGCCGACGATTCGTGAGGAGGACGGTTTGGCGCTGAGTTCTAGAAATCGCTACCTGGACGCGCAACAGCGCAAAGAAGCGACAAAAATTTACCAGGCGCTGCGGTCGGCTAAAGCATTGTCCCGGGAGGGTGCGCATTCGCCGGAAAGGATACGGGCGCAAATCATGAACCGGTTGAATCACCAACTGCGCATTCGCATCATTTATATTGAAATTGTAGATCGCTATACGATGCAGTCGGCCAAAGAAGTTATTCAGGGGCAAACGATTGCAGCTGTGGCCGTATGGGTGGATAACATCCGTCTCATCGACAACATTGTGTTATAGGTATTGGACGGGGAAAATGGTTTTTTGAAATTGATGGAGGATTGTTTCAACCTTTGACAGTATGGCTAAAATATTTGACGTTATCGTTGTTGGCAGTGGTATAGCGGGGTTATCGTTTGCGTTGAAGGTTGCGCAACAGGGAAAGAGCGTCGCGATCATAACGAAAAAAAATCAAGCTGAATCCAACACGAATTATGCGCAAGGGGGCATTGCGGCGGTGATGTCAAAGCAGGATGACTTCGATTTGCACGTTCAAGATACCCTGGAAGCTGGAGATGGTTTATGTGTTGAAGCAGTTGTGCGTAAAGTTGTTGAAGACGCTCCTGAACGTATCCAGGAATTAATTGCTTTCGGCGTAGCATTTTCTACCCTTGAAGACGGCCGCGTATCCCTCGGCAAGGAGGGAGGACATTCGAAACGGCGGATCTTGCACGTCAAAGATCTGACCGGAGCCGCGATTGAAGAAGCATTGGTCAAAACCATCGCCGCAAACGATAAGATTGCGGTTTTAGAGCACCATTTTGCCATTGATCTCATTACCGAACAGAAGGTCGTGGGTACGGTCGCGACCAATCGCGTACTGGGGTTGTACGCACTCGATATTGTGCAGGGCACGGTAGAGACCTTTCAGGCTCCCGTTATTATGTTGGCAACAGGGGGTGTCGGGCAAGTTTATCAATATACCACGAATCCGAGCATTGCGACGGGCGACGGGATTGCCATGGCTTATCGTGCTGGAGCTGAGATTCGCAATATGGAGTTTATTCAATTCCACCCGACGGCGCTATACTCGAAACGCGATGAACGCTTTCTCATTTCCGAAGCGGTTCGTGGTGAAGGCGCTATCCTGCGCAATGCGCAAAAAGAAGCGTTTATGCAACGCTACCACGAGCGCGCTGATCTAGCTCCGCGTGATGTCGTTGCGCGCGCTATCGATGTGGAAATGAAAACGTCTGGCGCTGAACACTTATGGTTGGACATTACAGGGCGTTCTGAACAGGAGTTGGTCGATCGATTTCCAACGATTTATGAGGCTTGTAAACGCAATGGTATAAACATGGCTAACGACATGATACCGATTGTTCCAGCTTGTCACTACCTGTGCGGAGGGATTGCCACCAATTTACAGGCAGAGACAAACTTGGCTGGATTGTTGGCTTGTGGGGAAGTAGCGTGTACTGGACTACACGGTGCCAATCGTCTGGCGAGTAATTCTTTACTGGAAGCATGTGTGCTCGCACACCACGGAGCGGAGTTTGCAATCCAATATTTACAACGTATACCCCAGGTTGAGCTTACATTGCCAGAGTGGGTAGACGGTGAAATGCAAGATTCCGATGAACGAGTGGTCTTATCCCACAACTGGGATGAGCTGAAAAGGACCCTGTGGGATTATGTGGGCATTGTGCGCAGCAATAAGCGGCTGCAGCGAGCGGGGACGCGAATACGCACCTTGAAGAAAGAAATTAATGATTATTATTGGAATTTTAAGGTTGAGCCCAAGTTACTCGAATTGCGCAATATGATTCAAGTTGCCGAATTGATCATTGAGTGTGCACTCATTCGCAAAGAGAGCCGGGGATTGCATTATACTCTGGATTACCTGCACAAATTAGAACAAGCCCAAGATTCAGTTATTTTTGTACCTGGAGCAAATCAATAAATTGAGTTTTACTTCCTGCCGCAAAAAATAAAGGCCTAAAACAAGTAATAAAATTAATATTATTATTT
>Ga0102943_1000151_pt1 | contig 48188 bp, 41 predicted proteins | sample SalPonC_black_MG_FD_78174 | JGI IMG/M metagenome (GOLD analysis project Ga0102943, IMG submission 78174) | Salt pond soil microbial communities from South San Francisco under conditions of wetland restoration - Salt Pond MetaG... | ecosystem: Environmental > Aquatic > Marine > Intertidal zone >...
GTTTTCTGCACCTCCATCCAGTAAAGCACAAATGAGCCGTCTTGCCAAATGTCTTTATCATTCAGACAACACACAGGGTCCTGGTCGATTCTGGAGGAAAATTTTTGCATGGTATCAACATTTGTATTTGAAATGTTGAGTAGCAGACTTTGCACACACAGACACATTCCTTTGCTTATGACTACTCAATTTTGCTGCAACCAGTCGAGCTGGGGTCCCTTTGGAATAATCCCGCTTGGGTTGAGCTCGTCATGCGTCCCATAGTAGTGGCGCTTGATATGGTCCATATTAACCGTAGCCGTCACTCCGGGTTGTAGATAAAGCCTTTCCAAATAAGCCTGTAAGTGAACAAAGTCTTTGATGCGTTTTAAATTACACTTAAAATGGCTGTAATACACTGCATCAAAACGAACAAGGGTGCAAAACAAGCGCCAATCCGATTCGACGATACGGTCGCCAAACAGGTAAGGTCCGCCATGAGTAAGTCGCTTTTCCATTTGCTCAAGCCCTTGAAATAAGGCTGTCACTGCGCTCTCATATGCATTCTGTTTGGAGGCAAAACCAGCCCGATAGACACCGTTGTTAATTGTTTCATAAATATAATTGCTTAAGCTTGATTGTTCGTCTGCAAGTTCCTGCGGAAACAGATCCACTTTATTTTCCGCTAAACTCCGAAAGGTGTGATTAAACATTTTGCAAATATCATCTTCAGAATTGTTGATAATACACTTTTCTTGCTTATCCCACAGTACCGGCACTGTAACGCGGCCTTTGAACGACGGGTCGGATAATCGATACGCTTCGGACAAAAATTGAAAACCTTCGGCTGCGTCGGATCCATGTCCCTCTCCTGCTCGAAATGCCCACCCTTTTTCATCTCTGACTGGATCTGCAAAGCTAACACCGATACCTTTTTCCAATCCCATTAAACGCAGGACAATCCAAGCTCGATGCGCCCATGGACACGCCTTGCATACATACAGATGATAGCGATTCCTTTCAACCGTATCAACGTATCCGCGAAAGTGGTCTTCTTGTCTTTCAAACGTTCCAGTCTGCGAGTGTTCTTCAGGAAATTGTGCCATTAAAACCTTTTGGCTAAATTATTCAGTGAACCGCAGTAAACCGGCTTTCGGCTTTCGACAATGCTACTTCAGAAATGGGTTGTGACATATCCACAGCCGGGGAATCTTCAATCTCCTGTTTCGTGATGAAAAAATTCACTGCTGAGTCTGACCAGGAAACACTGTCAATCATGTAGCGTGGAACGACCACCTTTTTCCCAGGCAACCAATTCCGGGTGTCGATGACAACTCCCCATATTTTCAGATTTTCTTGATTCACAATAAAATCCTCTATGTGCCCAACTGATTCTTCAAACGATTGAACCCGATATCCCTTTACTTCACTGACAGACCTAAGATGGGATTCGGCCTGGCTCGACCGATCGTCCGTGTCTTTTGCTGCTTCAGCGGCTTGTAACCGAGCTTCTTCGGATACTGCACCTGCCAACCCTCCATACAGATAATCGACCCTGTGGTGCGGGATTGTCCAGTAAGCGGGCCACAAGTAATACTCGGCAAGTTTGGCTTCCTGCTGCCTGGAAACCGGCTCATGTTCATTGATTTCAGGACCTTCTTCGATTTGACGACATGTTAAACTCAGTGTCATCGGGTTGCCTGTTTTGGCAAACACATTCTGCCCGAACGATTTTGGCGACACCAATACTTGACGCTCAGCTAGCCAATTACCGGTGTCCACCACCAGGTAGCGGATGGTCCACGATTCGTCGTCGAAATAGACGTCCTTACACGTTGCGAAATCGTTTTTGTCAATGGCGTTAATAGTGTTACCCATTATCGAATTAATATAATTATATTTCATAGCTTTCCTTTCCATATTGTGTATCAACAGATTTCGCCCGCATGCGATACTTCCAGGTCTATTGGCAATTTATACTTGAACTGTGGAGCCGTATTCAGATTTACTTAAAAATCTCAATGCATGGCAATCCTGTTTTCACTGACTACTGGCCTACAAACAGTGCATTTCAACTCGACTCGAGGCAGGTAAGGCATCTATCAATCGCTTCGCGCCTGTTTTCACTCATTGGATTTGAGGCCTTTCCATATTTCTTAGACGCTCGACTGTGATCTTCGCATGGTTTACAAATTGCTGCAATAAGTCCTTTTCTTCTTGTGTTCGACAAGCGTTCACCGAGGCTTCGAATGCAGTTACCGATTCTAAATCAGCGTTCAACAATTCGGACTTTGCCGCAGCAAATGCTCCATCAAATTCGATTTTTTTTTCAACGGGCGGCAAATTTACAGCATAACCATAGTGGCTTTCTACACCATCTTGCTGCGGCTCTAGTGGAAACTTGTCGCGTAACAACTTCTCCAGTAATCTGCGTTCTTGTGATACGTTAAGCCACTCTTCGCAGACGAATGGATAATCTGCTTCGAATTGCTGTGCATAATCTGCGTATAAATCACTCGTTTTTTTGCACAAGTCTGCCAATTTCCCCGTGTTCATAGCACTTTCTGTTTTCATAGATTCAGTTTCTGTTGTTAGTTCAATGGGTTATTGTTGGAAGCGAATATACCGCTCGATGGCGACCATTCTTTCAATTATATGCGAATGCTGTTTTCGTACCAATTTTGCCCAATCCGTTGATGCTTAATTGTAGCTGTGTATCTGCCTGTTAAATAAACCAATTTATCGTATGACGTTCCTACGCCAAAATCGCGGCGCCGAGGCCGCATACCAGGCCAAATACCAAATGTCCCAAAATGTGGGCGAAGCCTACGTAAAAAGTTGCTTTTCGATATTCTTTTCGAGGATGCACCTCATCGACATAAAACATTAAACAATAGGTTACGATGAGACCATGAAAAAAGCTCAGACCCAACCCAAGTCCAACGAATGCCAAAATAGACTCCAGGCCTAACATCCTGAATATAAAAAAGTAAATTGCGCCAAATAGTGCCCCGCCAATTAGATGAAGGCCAAGGCCGATAACTTTTTCTCGCTCATAGTTGTTTGTCACCAGTCCTCCCACGGCGCGAACCATGTTGATCTTCAGTGGCCACTGACAGCTCACTAATTGCATCATTTGACTCATAATTAATGCGCCAAGGATTCCTACCATCAGTCCTTCTACAATTGCTGTGACCATTACTGCGCCCCTTCCATCTGCTTAATTTAATTTCTACTTAATTTCGCGCTGCTTGTACATCCAGCTTCCCTCCAGATAACTGTAAGAGCTCTTAATATCGACATTTGAAGCGTCTATGAGCCGTCACACATGCGACAAGTTGATTCAGTCAACTTGTGTGGCTCTGCCGTTATCAAGAGACATGCTTGAGAGATAGTGTTCCAGATGGTGCGCCCGGTCTTCCACCTTCACCAGTATGTTCTTGAGGATAGTTTCAGTCCCAAAATCCTCAATTTCGGTAGCGACCTTGATCGTATTACGCAACATCTCGGCAATTTGCGCCTCATTGGCCTTATCGGCTGCAAGCATGTCTCGCATACCAAACAGTCCCTCAGGTTCGTGCTCAACTGACGACAGGCGTTGTTGCTCAGACGGGCTGCCAGTTGGAACGCCGCCCAAAACGGTCATGCGCTCGGCAATTTCATCTAGATGGCCATGGACCTCCTTGTAATTGGTTTCAAGATAAAGGTGTAAATCACGAAACTGCGGACCTTCAACCAACCAATGGTGTTTTTGATATTGATGGAACAACACAAATAGAGATGCGACCAATCGATCCAGTCGAGGCAAGATGGTCTCGGCTACTTTCTTGGGCAAAAGTATTGGGTTATCTTCAACTTCAGTTTTTTCAGCTATTGGTTTCGTATTCATAGTCAGAGTGCAACAAAGACTGTGCCAAACGCCACAAAAATCCATAAGTGACTAGCTATAAATTATTTAAATTTCGACTAACCGAAAATTCTGACCGTTACAGCTAAATCATTGCAAATTGCCTTTCGAATTTTGCAATTTGCCTGCAAATTACATTGAACTGGCAAAAATGCCGTCGGCGTAAGAAAAAGTGCTCGGCAAATGATTTTGCGGCCATCTGCGTTTGAATAATGCTTAGAAAACACTACGGACATTTCTTGTCCTGAATTTCACGAGCCCGAATCTCTCACCACTCATCAAGCATAATCGTCCATGACCGAAAATAGCAGCACGCAACTTGCCATGCGTATTTGCAGGGTGTTAACGCTGAGAACCGGGCCACCAGACGGCGCATCATGCATTTGGCTGCAAATACCTCTATCCAATCTGTAAATTTACAATTATCTGCTAAAATAAACTGTAATTTCGAGCCATCATAACCATTATATGATGAGCGTTCGGTAGGCAACTTGCACGCTTCAGGCATTGAGCGAAATCCTGCCGGACGGTTTCTCGGTCACCATTAGCGTATAAACAAATTTCATTTCATACAGCATGTTTATAAATAAAAGTCAAAAAATGAGATTCCACTCGTTTCGCAGCTTGCAGACCGTACTGTTAACGTTTAGCTTCCAAAATATTTTGCTCTTTTTTTCAAAAAATTTCACGACAATCAGGATGTTACTTTATTAAAAAATCACAATTTAGTATATTTTAGATCTTGAAATTTTCAGAACCGGCAATTGTACGGGTGAGACCTTTTTTATATTACAACTTTTTAAATGAATTCTAAATAAATCACAACATGGCTACAAAATCGACTATCAAGAAAAACACCACAAATAAGGGAAAAGCAGCCACTAGGGTAGATGCGACTAAGGTTAAAACATCTTCTAAAGCAAAAGCTCCGGCAAAAAAGAAGACGGCAGCTAAACGCAAGACCAGTAGCAAATCAGCCAAAGTCACCACCATCCGCGCACATGTCGACATTGGTTGGGGAAATCGTTTATTTATTCGTGGTAATGGAGCCGGCCTCAAGTGGGAGATTGGCCAGGAGATGGATTGGAGCGATGGAAATTGGACATGGTCAACTGCAAATGCAAATGGAGAGGGCATAGAATTCAAGTTCCTGATCAACGATGAAGTCTGGTCAGAAGGTGGAAATTTAGTCATCTCCAGCGGTGAGAGCTACACGACCACCCCCGAATTCTAGTTTAAAATGCGTAGATACATTCCATCCGCCCCCTTCGTCTGTAATGCGACGGCTGGATGTTTTGTCGCTTAAAAATCGTCCAAAGATAACCGGGCCGGATACTTTACCTACTTCGTCACGAGCGCCTCAAGACTGAGTGCTGGCGTTGCGCGGACGCAACTGGGTCAATTGGCAGTTGTCGGATAAAACATACGCAGGTAGCCATTGGCCTTGTCAGCCAGTGCCTGTATTCAGCCTCAAAGTAGATGGCTGGTAAAATATGCGCGTTAGCTAGTCTGCAATTTCAGCTTTGATATCGGCACGTATTTTAGCCAACTGGTCGGGATGCATCGCGTGCCTGAGATCGTTCTCTGAGGGCCATGTAATCGGTAGCTCCAGCCAGGATTTGCAGCCGCCGTATGTTTTTTTAAGCTCCAGAGTCACAGGCATTTTGACCACCTGCACATCCAGAACCAAAGCATAAACCCCCTGCCATTTACCGAAATAATAACGTTCCTTAACAGTTTCCCACTTCCAGTAATGCCAAGGGCTCAAGCGCTTAAGGGCAGCGATAGAATCGATCCGATAGGTGTCCAGAACCTCGGCAATATAGCGCAATTGAATCCGTTCTGAATCCATGTTCTCGGGCACATCTGTTAAACTGTCGTGCACGTTGTCGGTATGTTGGTGAAAACCCGTTGGAAATAGCCAAAACCGTGGATAGATCGGAGTAAAACCGCCTGCCCTTTCATGGATCCCACCTTTGCGTAAAGTTAGCGCTTGGCGGCCGCTACCAAGAGCTTCAGCGATTATCGCCCATTCTTTGAATGCTGGTGTTTGTTCGCTCATTTGCATGCATATTTCAGTAAGCGGACGAAAAATGCAAATCATTCGAGCACGGACTCAGCCTATCGGCAAAATACTAGAAATGATTCGGTATATTTACCGAGTCAAACTACCCGGTGCTTTCCGCAATTCCTCTATTCAATTGGCGTTAAGGGATAAATAATCGGATAAAAATGCCGATAATCTATACAAGCAAGGCAATCTCGGAGCTTTTTAATCAATCTCGAAAACCACACAACACACAATAACACCATGGGTCCGGTATCATTTAGAAAACACTTACAAGACCGGTTCGAACGGGGACACCGAACGGAAAGAATGGTTCAACATCACCATCGCAAACAGAGTCGCTTGTTTCCACCGCCAAGACCACGCAGCTCAGAAAGACGTGATATAAAGTATGTCATCGTGCGCTGCGAAAATCCAAGAAAGCAGTAAAGATCAACCGGGTACACGCATTCATTGCCCACGTATATGGTGTCACGACTTGCTCTCGATAGGGCTGGTCAGAAAACCGCCCTTTTTCTGGCATATTGTGCCCGGTTGACAGACGGACAGTGAATAGACTATGCTCTTCTTATAAGTCGAATTTTAAACGCCAACGATGCCGTTAAAACTAACGCCTAAAGAAGGAAATGCACTCATCGTGTGCCTAATACTGCTCGCACTCGGGTTATTAGGTATCCTGCTGCTTTAAAAATTTTGAATTCACAATGACAAGCCGCCATTTTCAACTGTAGGTTCAATTAAAAAGTCACAGGATAACAGGCGTCTACAGTTATTTGTGAAACAACTGAGTTCTCAGCACAAAACAAAGCCAGCCGACCGGTCCTAATACCCACGTCAACAACAGCTCGGCTTGAACCTTCATTTTCCGTTTTTTCGCTTCACGAAAAATAATTGTTCCTAAAAACAAATGCAGTATCTGAATATTGCAAACCAGCAGGAGCAAGACCATAGGATGCGCAACAAAGGCCTTACTATTCCGATAATCAAAACCCTGCGGCAGCTCAGGCGGCCCGACAGAAAGCGCCAGATAAAAAAAGTAGAGCAACACAAAACTCAGTAATACCGGCCCACAATAAGGACTTGCCAAAAGTTTGACCCAACGTGCCCGAATCGGCAGCAGCATGATCCCCCAGAAAGGCGCAGTCATGGCCAAAATTCCCCAAAGTGCCTGCGTTAACGTTTTGTGTGCAAATAATTCGATCAACCAACCATTCATCCCAAAAATCAGTGTAACTCAGTCAAACACTCAGGAATAAGAAAAGCAATTCGGCTTTACAATCCGTGATTCCTCTGGTCCTCTTGAAGTTATGAGTGGGTTAGAAGACATTCGTTCGATTTGGGAAACGATTCGCGCAGAAGCAGAAATAGTTGCTCAACGAGAACCGGCATTGAGTAACCTGTTGCAAGAGATGGTCCTTAGTCGCAACAGCCTCGCGGAGGCCCTGGGCGTGCGCCTCTCGCGCAAGTTAGCCTACCACTCCACCCCGGAAGGATATTTAAAAGACGTTTTTCAAGAGGCATTCACGGCCGATCAAACCATCATTCAAAGCATTCGCCACGACATCATAGCGGTTTGCGAGCGCGACCCGGCCTGCAAAAATCACCTCACTCCCCTGCTTTATTTCAAGGGTTTTCAAGCCATTACCTGCTATCGTATCGGTCACCATTTGTGGACGCACGGCCGGGAGGACCTCGCTCTGTATTTACAAAGCCTGGTTTCCGAGGTGTTCGCCGTCGACATTCATCCAGCTGCATCGATCGGATGCGGTATATTACTCGATCACGCCACCAGTTTCGTCGCTGGAGAAACCAGTGTCATCGAAAACAATGTGTCGATTTTGCACGAGGTCACCTTGGGGGGCACAGGGAAAGAATCGGGCGATCGACATCCTAAAGTGCGCAGTGGTGTGCTCATCGGTGCGGGTGCCAAACTATTGGGCAATATTGAAATTGGCCAGGGGGCCAAGATCGGTGCAGGCAGTGTCGTGCTCGACGACGTCCCCGAACACACCACTGTCGCAGGTGTGCCCGCAGTCATCGTGGGCGAATCCAACTGCGAGGAACCGTGCCGTGCAATGGATCATAAACTAGCCCGAATTGCTCACCACTCATCGAGCATAATCGCGCATGACCGAAAATAGCAGCACGCAACTTGCCATGCGCATTTTCAGGGTGTTTACCCAGCTGTATCCGCATGGCTGCGTTGGGCACTGCTATTTTCTAGACCTGAACAATTCTCTGCTTCGATGCTGGTGAGCAATTCGGGCTAGTCCTGCACAGTCGAAAGTAACGGTCTTTCTGATGGGCCGATTCGACTGCTGGATTCGGCAGCCGATTTGTTAGTTTAAGCGTTCAGCGCTTTCAGGCAGCACTTGCACTTGTAGACTTCGATCTTTTGTTAGATATTCTTTTGCTACCTGATTCAATTCTTCAACGGTAATGCTTTTATAATCGTCGATCAGCGTGCGCGCCCACTCCAACGTCTCTGGTTTTTCCTGTGATTTCATCAGCACACGCTGCAGCCAGTAGTTATTATTGCGCACATACACGGCGAGTTGATTAAGCATCGGTTTAAGCGTGCGGTCGAGTTCATCTTGCGTAACTCCGTGCGCCTGCAAGTTCTCCCCAATCTTGACCACAATTTCGCCAATGTGGGCGGTTTTTTCCGGATCGGCAATTGCATATGCATAAAACAAACCATAATCGAAGTAAACTTCACTCGGCCGGCTCGTTGCATACGGACTGTAAGCCTCACCGATTGCTTCGCGTATCTGAACTCTCAACCGATCATCAAACACTCGCGAGAGCATACTCAAGCGACGCGTGCGGTGAATATCCCAAATGTCCGTTGTGGGCCAATATACAATGCTGGCTGCACGCGGGATCTTCGTTGTAAAGCTGAACAATTTGCGGTGAACGTCTGTGGGGAATTCGACGACTCTTTGCTGTTTGTATTGAGCTTTTTGATCGGCTCGATCGGGCAACGCACCCACAGTTTTGGCAAATGCGGCTTTGACCTGTTCTGGGTCGATATCTCCGACCACCGAAACTTCCAAGTATGCATTGCGCAAATGAGGTGCCAGCCATTCCTGCACGTCCGCCGTGGTATACTGCAACAGCTTTGACTTTTCAGGGTAGCCAAAACGATAGTCCCCACTCGCGAGAAAGCGGGTCACGTCATTCGCAATAATACCCTCCACAGTGTGCTCAATCTTCACATACATCTGCTCAAAGTTCTGGCGCGCAAGACGCTCAGCTTCAAGGCGGTAACCGGGCGCAGTGATGTAGGCCGCCAGCAACTGCATCTGCAACAGAAAATCGTCGGGATTTGTTTGCCCGACAAGGGTAAAGGCATCGTCATCGACAGCGAACTCGACGCCCACAGACTTACCCGCTAGTATCTGCTCGAGTTCGTCGATGCTGTGCGCTTCCAGACCACCTTGTGTATAGATAGCAGAGGCCAGCAAATTGAGTCCTGCTTGCTCAGGCGCGAGTGTCAGGTTTCCCCCTCCAAGGCGAGCGCCCACTAACACCGTATTCGCTTCGAAATCTGTTTGTTTGATATTCAGTCGAACCCGATTTTCGAAAACCAGCTGGTGTACATTTAATGCGTCGTCATAGTGTTCCTCAACGATCGTGCCTGAGTCGCCAAAATCGGTATACGCAAATGGCTGAACAGCCTGTTCTTTTGGCGCATGCACGGTGACCGCCTGACTCGCGGCATACACCTCGCGAATCTTGTTTTCACTATCGTCCATCACTAAATTACCACTGATGAAGATGCTGCGACTGTCGTCTTGCCAAGCTGTGTGCAAAGCTTGCAAAGCAGTCTTCGGGGAAAAACGTGCCATTGCAGCTCGCGTAATAGCGAGGTCCGTCTCCGGAGATGAAAATACATATTCTCGACTGATGCTGCGCACCAATTGCGAAGACAGTGCCCGCGATTTCCGCGTCGGTGCTCGTTTTACCGCCTCTTCGGCTTCATTCAGCATATTGGCTTTGACTTCCTCAATCTCGGCCTGGGTAAACCCATGGGCCAGCGCACGCCTGAGTTCCTGCTCGGCGACCGCTAACGCTGCGGACCATTGTTCAGGCTTACACACAATCTCAACGCCAGCGAGTTCAAAAAAGTCGAGGTAGTCGTAAGCATAAGCCGATGCGCTGGAAAATGGGGCACCTTTCGCCTTGGAAAGCTTTTCAAAGCGGCGCGATAAAATTCTGTTAGCCGCAGCTAAATGAGTGTCTTCAATGCGCGTTTGACGCGTGTCCGGCCGGTCCGCATACGGACGCACACTGAGCAACCCGATCTCAGTGGCAGTGGCCTCGGATTCGCTGTGCAATTTTACTGCTACCTCCGGCGTAGAAATTTTACCTAAATCCGGATCCGGTAACGGTGCCTCATTCTGTTCCAGCGTTTTAAAATACTCGCGAATCATAGCTGCCATATTATCGGGATCGACTGCACCGACCACCACCACGGCCATGCGATCCGAGGTGTACCAATCGTGGTAATAATCCAAAAAATCCTGGCGCTGCGCCGTCTGAATGACCTCTTCAGTGCCGATTGGTAGACGACGGGGAATCAATGACTCTGGAAACAAAAAGTTCCAATAGGCCTCAAACGTGCGATAACCAACTGAATCGCGCGAACGTTTTTCGCTGATGATGACGCCACGCTCACGCTCGATTTCAGACTCGAGCAGCAGCATCCCATCTGCATAATCCCTCAGCACGCGTAATCCTTCCGACAAAAAATCCTCGGTATTTTCAGGTAACTCGATTTTGTAAACAGTCTCGTCAAACCCCGTGTGTGCATTGGTATCTGCGCCAAATGCCATACCAATCCGCTGAAAATATTCGACCAATTCACCGGGTTCAAAGTGCGTCGTACCATTAAAAGCCATGTGCTCCAGGAAATGCGCCAACCCTTGTTGTGAGTCCGTTTCCATCAACGAACCAGCTCCAATATAAAGGCGCATACTGACCCTTTCCGGGGGCTCCTCATTGGGCATGATGGCGTAGCGAATACCGTTTTCAAGCATGCCCCACGTCACATCGGCATCCGCTTCAACGTCAGAGCGTTGATGCGCGAAATCCGCTTCATTTGCCCGGACCCCTGCATTGCACAGCACGAGCCATACACAACCTGCAATAAAAAATGCTTTCTTAACCATAAATAAAAACTGATTGATATCTGTAAACGCTTTTACACTTTTCAATTAATGTAAAATTTTGATGTTCAAGCCAGACCAATCGGTCTAACCTGTGTTTTTTATGATTTGGATTTATCGTATTTTGTTCCTTCCTGCATTCTTTATGTTGATGCCCTACTATGCGCTGCGGATGATGAGACGAGGTGGCTACCGAAAAGATTTTTCTCATCGCTTGGGCCTTATCCCAAAACTCAAATCGGCAAAAAACACCAAAAGAATCTGGATTCAGGCGGTCAGTGTCGGTGAAGCCAAAGCCATCGGTCCGTTGGTGAACATGTTCCAGCAACTACCGAATGTAGAGATTATTATTACGACAACTACCAGTACCGCTTACACGATTATCCAGGAACAATACGCCAGCAAGGTGGCACTTGTCGGCATATTTCCAATAGACTTTTGGCCTTTCAGTAAATTCGCCTGGCATCAATTGCAGCCCGATTTGGCAATTTTAATGGAGAGTGAATTGTGGCCGGAACACCTTCACCAAGCCAAACGCAGGAAGGTCCCAGTGATTTTGATCAACGCAAGAATGTCGGACCGCTCATTTCGACGCTATCATATCGTGCGAGGCACTGCACAATGGCTACTTTCAGGCCCCACTAAAATTTTAGCTTCGGCCCGAGCCGATGCTGAGCGTTTTATCCATCTGGGCGCCCCCCCTGACCGGGTAATTGCCACCGGCAGTATCAAATTCGATGTCCAGATAGAGCCGATTTTAAACGACGCAGAAATTGACGCAATGAAACAGGAGATGGGACTCCTGTCGGCCTTCAGTGAGAACCGTTCCCATACCGCCAACCCGCCTCTTACGCTGTTGGGATCGTCCACTTGGCCAGGCGAAGAAAAAATGCTGCTCAACATCCTTGAATCTGCATTACAAGCCGGTATCAACTGTCGCCTGTTATTAGTCCCACGGCACGCTGAAAGGCGTGACGAAATCATCGCGCTGTTGGAAAAACAATCGCGTCGTTGGCAGGTGCGCAGCAGGGGTCCGGCCCGTTCATCTGTGCGCATTTATTTAGCGGACACCACAGGTGAGTTGGGCACCTTGAGCCAATTGGCAAACCTTGCTTTTATCGGCAAAAGCATGCCGCCCAATGACGGCGGCCAAAGTCCAATTGAAGCAGCTGCAATTGGATTGCCCATCATTTACGGTCCCAACATGAGTAACTTTCGTCCAATTGCACGTTCGCTGGAAGAAGCAGGAGCCGCAAGCGTAGTGCACAATGCAGCGCACGCACAACAAACGATCGTTGAGCTGCTGAAAAAGTCGAAGGCTCGGCAAAAAATGTCGAAAGCAGCTAAAAATTGGCACACCCGCAATCGCGGTGCAACAGAGCGTACATTTCAAGAGTGCATAACATTTCTGCAATGAAAACACGTTTAGCAAATGTTCAAAGCTTCGTGACCAAGGATGGGTCGATCATACGTGAATTGATGCATCCGCAACGCCATGCCGATTGTCAGCAGCAAAGTCTGGCTCAAGCTGTCATTCCTGCACATACCACCACGCTGTTGCACAAACACGTGTGCAGTGAAGAATTTTATCATATCCTTGCGGGCGAGGGCTCAATGGTACTGGGCGCAGAACGATTCCCAGTTGAACAAGGCGACACGCTGTGCATTCCACCCGGCACCCCCCACCAAATCACCAATGTCGGTGACAAGGACCTTGTCTTACTGTGTTGCTGTGCTCCTCCCTATGCCGATGAGGATACAGAACTGCTTGGCTCGGAATAACACGGAAAACTGAATTCACAGCAGATGCAGCGTGCACCGAGGCGTGCATTTACAGCGACTCGAAACGGTAGGCACTCACGTCAGGAATGACCGGCTCCAATGCGTCAGGGTCAAACATGTCGGGCGGGATGCGCACATTCACTGCTGCCGAGACAACTTCCATCCGTGTTTTATCGCGAGAAATTTTATCGATAAGGTCGATTACCTTTACAATATATTGTGCATCGACCTTTTCAAACGAAACGACTGTAAACACGCGTAAGCGAGCATCGATGTCATCGAGTACTTCTGCACCCAACAGTGCATTATAGCGCGCATCCAGCTTAAGGCGCACACAGTTCACCCCTGGGTAGGCCTGCTTAAATGCCTCTGGTGGATACATGCGAAACAAATGTGCCCGGCGAGAACGGACCCGGCGAGAACCTTCATATTGAAAGTCTTGCCAAAAAACAAACGGCATTAAAATGTCAAAAGGGGTGTAGATAAAGTCGTCCAGCAACGGTTGAACCAATTGCTCAGTATCAATCGCCACTTTCTGCCCCTGCGCATCTACCTTCCATACAGCTGGTTGTTCGCCGCCCTGAATCAACAGTCCTACCTCGAAAACGCGCGATTTACCTTCCGGCCACAACACCATGCGGTTGAGCGGTCCGTCCTCATTCCACGTACCCATGAGCATTCCGTGGTACCGCTTCTCTGCACCTCGGTAGGGCAAATGCTCCAAATTGAATTTGAAAATAAAATCCCCTTGCAAGCGCTGACGTCGAAACCGCTCGATAAGCGCCTGCCCCTGCTCCTGATCAATCGGTTGAATATCAGGCAGCCCCTGACCACTCCCTTTAGATACCGGCTGGGCATCCAGGATTAAAGCACTCAAATAAAATAGACTCAGCCAACAGCCACACATGACCGCACGGTTGATATAAAAAAAGAGCCCACCAAAACTGGGGAACCCTTGGTCAAATTTATTCCACCGCCTGGCAACCAAACTTATCATAGTATTAAGGCATTCGGACTTGACTCCGGCAACTCCGTTCCGCCACCTGCAGGAAAATTTTGCGGTTGTTCAAAGATCAGTTAGCCGCGTCCGGCTTGGCTGCTTCAGAAGCGGTTGTTTCCCCCGAATCTTCCGGTTGTTTGTCTACCATCTCCGGCACTGCAGATGCGGCCTCATCTTGCAGGGCGTCTGCTTCTTCTAAACCTTGCTCCACTTGCGCTTCGGCCTCCGTCTGCACTTGTTCAACGGTTGCTTCAACCTCGCTCTGCAGCTGCTCCGCCGCTGCTTCTGCTTCAGCCATATCTGTCTTAGCATCTGCGGTTGCGGCATCTTCGGCTGCGGTTGCGGCATCACCAGCCGCCGCTTCAACTGCCGCGTCGATTGCAGTCAGGCCTGAGCCAACGGGTTCAGCACCCTTTTCAGTTTGGGGTTCTATCGTCGGCACTGCTACATTGGCGCGATCACTTTTATTGTAGCGAGCCATGTATCCCAGATAGAGCCCAAAAGCGACTACAAAAAAGACGACGGAAGCTTTCACGGTGAGTTTGGTCAATACATTGCCGGCTTCGCCGCCCAATGCCGATTCTGCGGCTCCTCCGCCAAGCGCAGACCCCATACCCGAGTTGGCACTGGCACGCTGCATAAGAATAATTAAAACCAAAAATAAGCTGACCAAAATCAGCACAACTGTGAATAATCCGAGTAAAATACCGCTCATATCGTGAACTTTCTGGGTCCTAAAATTGTCAGAAACGGGTGAAAATGGCGCATTCGAGCCGGCGATTCAAGTCTTAATTTCAATGCACTGCCAATATCACTGCAGATGGGTTCGCTCTAGAATCCGTTGCAGATCATCATTGCCATAATACTCAATGATGATGCGGCCTTTTTTCGGTGTATGTTTTAATTGGACTTTCGTATTGAGTTGACTGGCCAATTGCTTCTCAAGGTCGGAAATAATCGTTGCTTCGGCTTCGGTCACGTTGCGCCCGCTTTTACTCACGTTCGCATCATTTTTGATTTTGCGGACCATCCGCTCAGCATCCCGCACGCTCAGGCCAGACTCCACCACGCGACGCGCCAGGATCGCGCGTTGCGCCGTATCCTCTAACCCAAGCAAAGCTTTAGCGTGCCCAGTGGAAATCATGCCTTTTGCCAAATATCCCTGGATTTCGCGGTCTAGTTGTAACAACCGCAAAGCATTCGCAACACTTGCACGTGCTTTGCCGACTCGCTCAGCAACGGCTTCTTGCGTAAGATCGAAATCCCCCATCAAACTGGCATAACCGAGCGACTCCTCAATCGGGTTCAGGCCCTCTCGCTGCAAATTCTCAATGAGTGAAATTACTGCTGAAGAGGCATCACTGACCTCGACGATGCGGGCCATGATCTGCTTCAACCCCAAAAATTGATGCGCACGCCAACGTCTTTCACCGGCGATGAGTTCGAAACGCTTCCCCTTGGAGCGGACAACGATGGGTTGCAACAGGCCTTCGGAGCGGATACTTTCGGCCAAATCCTTAACGCGCTCCTGTTCGATCTCTCGGCGCGGTTGATAAGGGTTAGGGTCAATATCGATAACCGTAATCTCCCGGTATTCCCGATCATCTGCCCCCGGTGGCGGCAGCAGTGTGTTCGACGGTGCAGATGCTTTCGTCGCAGGTTTGACCGCCTTTTTGGCGGGTTTAGCAGCAGCTGTCTCTGCTGCGGATGGCTGCGCACCTGCGTTTGGGTCGTGCGCAGAAGATTCCGCCTCTTTTTTAACGCCTCCTGAAATTAAATTGCCGAGCCCACGCCCGAGTCTCTTTTTAGAACCTGCCATAGTCACTCATTCATTGCGTTGGGGAACGAAAATCGTCTGACCAACTTGAAGATCTGTCCGCGGATTGACAATCTTGTTTGCATTCTGAATATCGCGCACCGTGGAATTTTGTTCGCGCGCGATCTTGGAAAGGCTATCCCCTGCTTTGACAATGTATGCAATCCCAGTTGTTGGATAATCATCATCAAATTGAACCACAGCAGGTTTTGGCTGCGGAGTTTTTTCAATCGCTTTTGCCACTGCATCTAGAGCCATTTCCATTTCCTTAGCCAGTTGGGTCATTTTTTCCGCAACCTCAGCCAAAATTTCACGTTTTATCGCGGGCTCACGCTCTTCAATTGTTTGCAAACGGGCATTGATCGAAACGGTCAAGGCGTTGAACTCACGCACTAAATCCGTCTGCTGCTTTACAAATGAATCCAGTCTCTGCTGCAGTTGTCGTTGACGACTTTCAAACAACTCCCCTTGTAACGACAGTTGCTTCACCTTCTTGTTGAGAATTTGAATATCCTGCGCCATACCCGCGATCTGAGCACCACTCTGGGCTCCCAAACGGAGCGGCGCCACCAGCGCAAACAGACCCGCACCGAGCAGTAAACCTCTTTTTAACCACGCATATTTTGCCATAAAGCTTTTAACTAACGATCCCGCCCCATGGTGAAAAGCCAAAAAACTTTTTTACGCAATCTCATCGGTCACTCCTGCAGCAGCAAACAACGGTGCACCGAACCCGAGCGATTTTCTTCGATGTTGCCGAGAGATCATGCGTTTTTTGAATCAGGATCGTCTTCGACGCGCACGCCGCCCGGGATTTTTTGCCCGTGCCTTGCCGTGCTTTGACAGCGTATTGCGGGCGTTGGCATCGGTTTTTCCTTTCTTTTGCCCTGCGTAACGCTTGGGTTTGCCAACCAGTTCAAATTTGATCGGACACCCTTTCAGCCCAAATGCACGGTGAAATCCAGACTCCAAATAACGGCGGTAATTATCATCCAATATTTCATCGGAATTACAAAACATCCGGATACGAAAGGGACGACGACCGACCTGGACCGAATAATATATCTTGAATCGTTTTCCCCGCGTCAATTTAGGTGCCGTCTGGTTGATCATTTTCTCGATAATATCATTGAGCTTGGCGGTTGGGATCTCTGTATCCAAGGTGTCGTGCACTTTTTGCGCCTGCACTAAAATCTCGTGCACTGCATAATTGGTTTTCGCTGCCGTAAAAATTACCGGCGAATCGGGCAGAAAAAACAATTCCTGCCGGACCCCACGCATAAACGATTTGCGAAACGCAGACTCTGTGGCAAAACCTTGAATCGGTTCAGTGGCAAACGTTTCCAAAGTGAGATCCCATTTATTCACGACAATAACCAGGCCAACACCCGCCGCCAGAATGTCGCCCGCTATTTTTTTATCGTGCTTGGTGACACCTGTTTGCGCGTCCAACACTAAGAAAGCGATATCCGCCTGGGTAATGGCACTCTCCGTGCGCAGCGTTGAAAAATACTCTACCGACGATCCCAGCTTGCGCTTGGGCCGCACACCTGCGGTATCGACCAGTCGAAACGCCAACTTGCGCCCGTCCTGCGTCTCGTAATCGAGATCGGTTTCAATCGCATCACGCGTTGTTCCAGCAACGGCGCTGACAATCATCCGCTCGCTGTTCAATAAGCGATTGGCCAATGAAGATTTGCCAACATTCGGGCGTCCCGCCAAACAAATGCGCACGCGTTGTTGTGGCTGGGTTCCAGGGTCATGCAACTGTTTTGGACCGACCCTCCTGGCAATCACTTCGCACAACGCTTCGATGCGCTTACCATGCTCAGCGGAGACGGAGATCGGCTCGCCAAAGCCAAGTTGATAAAACTCATCGAGCTTATCAGCGTCGCGATCATTTTCCATTTTGTTAACGACCACCAACACGTCTTTATTAAATTGCCGCAACTTCGTCGCAATCGCCATATCCGCAGGCGTGCAGCCCTCGGGGCCGTCCATCACGAATAAGACCAGACGCGCAGCCTGCACAGCGAAATCAACCTGCTCCTCGGTTGCGGCAAAAATCGCCCGTTCCGTCATTTCCGGCAGCATGCCGATACCACCGGTATCCATCAGCACGTAATGGTCTTTGACCTCGTAGGTGGCCAGGTCCCGGGTTACCCCAGCTTGGTCGTGCACAATGGCAATACGTTTGCCCGCAATGCGATTAAACAAGCGGCTTTTGCCAACATTCGGGCGCCCAACTATGGCAACACTGGGTAATGGAAACATCTGTCGTAAGTTTGGAATTAATTAAATTTAACTGCGGCAACCATTAGCCGACCACTTTTTCCGTATACCGAGCAATTGCATCGGTGGCTTGCAGCAATTGCTGGTAACTATTTGAGAAGCTTGCCCTGAAAAACCCTTCACCACTGGGACCGAATGCAGTGCCCGGCACAATCGCAACTTTGCCGGCCTCCAATACACCTTTACAGAAGTCAATAGACTTGAATCCAGTTCGGCTAATACTGGGGAATGCATAGAATGTGCCGTTGGGGATGTGACAGGTCAAGCCCATCTCATTAAATCGACGCGTGACGAAATCGCGGCGCTCGCGATATTGCTCTTTCATGCGAGCCACACTTTCAGCGCCATTTTTCAAGGCTTCGATCGCAGCTTCCTGACTCAAAATGGGTGCACACATCATCGAATACTGGTGCACTTTCATCATCGCCTCAATCAGCTCAGGTGTTGAGCAGGCATAACCAATCCGAAATCCCGTCATGGCAAATGCTTTCGAAAAGCCATGCAAAAAAATGGTGCGCTCGCGCATGCCGGGCAGGCTGGCAATGCTGGTGTGCATCCCCTCATAAGTGAGTTCCGAATAGATCTCGTCACTGATGACCAAAAGATCTTTATCTACCGCAAACTGTGCAATGCGCTCCAGTTTGGCGCGTTCGATAACACCACCGGTCGGGTTGGTTGGAAAATTTAAAATCAAAACTTTACACCCCGGTTCCCAAGCACGTATGAGACGCTCCGAATTGATCGAAAAATTGTCTTCAGCTGCAGTTCCTACTCCAATTCCCTGACCGTGAACCAACGTGATACTCGGATGATACGATACATAACAGGGCTCATGGTACAGCACTTTATCGCCGGGGTTGATCACGGCCCGCAACGCGATATCGAGTGCCTCTGACACCCCGACTGTCACCAAGATTTCATTATCCGGTCGATAACTCACCGCAAACTGGGTTTCCACATAGGTGGCGATCGCTTTGCGCAGCGATAATAAGCCAAGATTATCCGTGTATGAAGTTTTGCCCTGCTCCAATGCAAAGATAGCGGCTTCACGAATATGCCAAGGCGTGACAAAATCTGGCTCACCGATTCCAAGCGAGATGGCATCTTTCATTTTGGATACGATAGCGAAAAAGTCGCGGATGCCTGAGCGCGGTAGCCCGGCTACGTGATTGGCAACAAATCTCTGGGAATTTTCCATGTGCTGTGGTGTGTAATGATTTCTAGGAGACTGGATAAGATAACAAGTTGATATGTAAATCCCGGGCTTCGCAGGAGCTGCCGTGGTTCAGTAACTGCGACTGGTTCGACGGAAACAAGTGCTGCTTACAGGTCGGGCAGTTGAGACTACGGGCTTATAGCCGGCTTGGCATCCTCTGACTCGACGGGCTCAATGATGAACCCCTGCTCTTTATACGGACGTAACATGAAGTGGGTCGCTGTGGATATGACCCCGTCTATCGTTGCCAATTTTTCAAACACAAACGAAGCAACCCGCTGCAAATTGTCCGCTTGCACGAAAACCAATAGATCATAGCCGCCCGACATAAGATAGCAGGATTCAACTCGGTCAAATTTACTGATTCTTTCCGCCAGCTTATCAAATCCACCCTCTCGCTCAGGTCGAATTTTTACCTCAATGACCGCACGCACCAAACACTCCTCACCATGCTCGGGATTCAAAACCGGCCGCCAACCGAGCAGGACCTTGTCTTCTCTCAATCGAGCCAACTCAGCCTCAACTTCAGCTGCCCGCATCCCCAGGACCTGCGCCATCTGTTCGGTGCTTAAATACTCTCCTTCCAATATCAATTTCAACACTGAGCTCATAAGAAAAAACGTTGATAGTAGGCGAAATCACCTGTGTGTCGAGAACGGATGTCGACTTCATTTTGTAACTATCTACGCATCAACCACCAAATCCTTATCTTAAAACCCCTAAAAAAATTCTCGAATATTTGTCATTCGGGGCTGCACCTACATAGATCATTTGAAAAGGGATTCACGAGAAATTCAGCTAAATTTTACAAAATTTGTGCCGATACTGTAGGTCCAGAAAATTGAATTGTAAAACTTTAGCAAAAAATAAAGTAAGCCCATGCTCAGAAACAAGACAAGCACTTACGGATGTCGCTCAATCTGGATAGTGTGCTTCTTATTTTCGCTATCCGCCTTTACAGCTAGTGCTCAATCCCGTTCACATCAGTTGAGTGCATTTGAGCTTACCAACCAAGAATCCGCTACTTCCTCGGTGCCCAATGGCAATTTAATTGAGATGGCCAAACATATCAGCACCCTTAATGAAAATTGGAATTGGGGCTGGACTACCTGGTCGGGAAGCATGCGACCCACAATTGACGGCAACACGATTTTTGTGGGAGAAAAAAATGTTTATGATGATCTAGGAGTCGGCGACTTGATTTCGTATCGGTCATATCTACCCGGCAGAGGCTATGTCTTACACCGCATCATTGGTCAATATGGGGATGCATGGATTGTCAAAGGTGACAACAACTTGGTGCAAGATTTGGAAATGGTAACCCGTACGAATTTCGATATGCGGGTTTTTATCATTATGACAAGTTCAGAAAAGCCACCCATTATTGCTGAAAATCACTCAGGTGGCAATCGCTCCAGACGGGTTGCGAAAAATGATTAAAGCATAGCTGAAGCTTGGCAACAGGCACCGGATTTCAGCGTCTACGGTGCAAGAATTTCGCTAAGCTCCAAGAAGTCGATTTCTGCTTTTGCTGCGCACGCCAGCTGGCAAGTGTATCGCCGTTCTGGCTGGTCTCAATGGAAATCGATTTTGCCCCGGAACATTCGACTGCATGGTCTACTTTATTTAACAAGGATAGGTCTGCTTTTCGTTTATACATAGCTTAATATCGTCGCAAATCCTCATTTCATCAAGGGGTTATTATTTCAATTTACTCCCTATGCCACTCAGGGTCAATAACCTACAAAAACACCTAAGCATAGAAACAAACCTCTATTTGACACCGGGAAAACCCTGTAGAAAGACCTGAAAAACTTAAGATTGGGGTTGATGAAAAAAAAAGTTACAACCACAATCTTATGCTACAAAAGGAATACATATAAAATTGCCTGTGCTTTCAGCAAGCCTTAGTTTACTTGTCGCTTTGCCGTGCATTGCTGCTGGGCCATTACTAACCATAGCAGCTGATAGGGGGTCGGCTCGGCTAACTGGAAACCTGACTTACAAATTCTCCCCTGATGTAATGCAGAATAATAATTTTGATGTTAGTGCATCGAGTTGGAAGTACGAGTATGACAACGTGATCGCCGGAGGTGCGACATATGTAGACCACGTTAATGCCTTCACCCCTTTAAAAACATTAGAATATGATCTTGGTAATAAAATTTACACAGTGACGAACCATGAGCGAATGCGTCTGACTGCTTTTACCGGTGGTGTCATATTGCAGATTACTGGTGACTATTATCAAGGGGGGCCTGTCCCGGAACCATCTACTTTTGTCATGTTTGGAGTAGGCTTACTCGGCTTGGGAGCCGTCTTCTATCAACACCGAAAGAAAAGCGGTTAATGAAACTTCCCGCAGCACGCTACGAGGTATCCGGGTGAAAAAATTACCACAACTCCAGCGGCTCGAAGGAGTAAACCTTTATCGTGCGCCGGTCGAAGCGTCCGTGTGTGGTGTCGGGCTTTTCGGTGTAGCTAAAAGGCGGGGGCCTTCTGCTGCGGTAGCGGGGTGCCTTTGGTAGGCGTGGCGGTTTCTTTTAAGGATAAAGGTGTTCTTAACCAGCATCGTCGATGCAAGGATATCGACTCAAGCGTTGTCGAACAGCGTAGTATACACACCATTCGCAGTGTACAGGCTGTCATGGGTACCATCGCCCACGATTCTCCCTTTATCAAACACCAAAATACGGTCGGCCATCTTAATAGTGCTAAAACGATGTGCGATAATAAGCGTGGTTTTTCCTTTCACGAGTTCCTTAAGGGCTGCTTGAATCTGCGCTTCTTTTTCGGAATCCAGAGCCGAAGTGGCTTCATCCATAATTAAAATAGGCGCGTCTTTCAAAAATGCACGCGCAATGGCGATGCGTTGTTTTTGACCACCCGACAAGCGAGCACCTTTTTCACCGGCCACGGTTTGGTACCCGTCCTCCATTTGCATAATAAATTCATGGGCGTAGGATGATTTAGCGGCTGCAATCACTTTATCTTCGGCAACGTCTGGCGCTCCCAAGCGAATGTTGTTGAGTATGGTATCATTGAAGACAACTGGATCTTGTGAGACAATAGCAATGTGTTCGCGCAAATTTTTAGCTGCAATTTGCGTAATATCCACACCGTCCACTTTGATCGCACCGGATTTAAGGCTGAAAAATCGTGGAATCAGTTTCACAAATGATGATTTTCCCGCCCCACTGGGACCGACCAGCGCAACAACTTCACCTGGTTCAATTACCACACTGATATTTTTTAAAACCAGTTCTTGATCGTAAGCGAAACTGACCGAATCGAATTCAATCTTCCCCAAACAATTGTTTAGTGGCAGCGGATTGGCTACATCAGGTGTCGCCACCGGGTGGTTAAGGATCTTTTCCAAACGGTCTAAACTGGCGGTTCCTTCTTTTACTTTGTTATGAATAGCCCCGAGTTTTTTCACTGGTTCATAGCACATATACAAAGCAAATATGACCGCTATCACTTCTTCAATCGAGACGTCTGATTTCGCAGCCAGGTATACGCTGATAGATATCCCCAGAACTGAGATAAATTCGATGATAGGGGTTAAAATTTGGGCGTATTTAACCACCTTCATTCTGAAGCTGAATAATTGCTTCACTTTATTGTCGAACTTGCTGTATTCCGCTTCTTCCAAATTGTAGGCTCGGATCTCTTGAGGGGAAAGCAGGTTTTCGGTCAGCAATCCAGTGATATTTCCCATTTCTTTCTGCATTTGCCCGGCTCTCTGATAAAGACGTTTACCAACGTAACGAATAGGAAACACACATATAGGGATAATGATCAACCCCACCAGGATAAATGTTAAATTTGGATTGTTAACAACCATCCAAATCAAAGCACCCATTGCCGCAAGAAAAGTAATGGGCTGTTTCACCAAGTCATTTGCAACCATTATAATCGCTCCTTGCACCGACGCAGTGTCGGTCACGATGCGACTGACGAGATCGCCTGACTGATACTTAAAATAGAATTTTAAATCCAGCTCCTGGAGCTTTTTAAAAACCATCAGCCGAATACGCTCCAAAATATAGAGGCCACAGTAATTAATGAAATATACATTACTAAAACCCGATACACCTCGAATCAAAAATGCGATCGGCAAAAGTGCGACCGCAAATGCAAGATAGGCTTCAGCAGATAGCGTCAACCCTTCGAGCGGCACCCATGCCGGTAGATCGATTGCAACTGTCTCTTTGACTTTAGCATCGCCAAATAAAACGGGGAAAACTTGATTGACCAGAAACGGCAAGCCAAATCCACTGGACACGCCGTAGACGATCCCCGCGATTAACGCCGCAATGAAATGCCATTTTACCGGCAACAAATATCTAAAATAAGGCTTAAACCGGGTAATAACCGAGTTGGATGCACGCGAGTTCATAAAATCGTCGAATATTGACTGATGGCATAGGGTCTTAGATTAGGCAAGCCCTTTGCGCAACGACTCGCATGGCACCGATGAGAGCAGTTTTAATCGGTCAAATAATCTATTTCGGAATGCGCCCCCATGCGCCCGCGCGCGCCCATTACCCGATTCATGGTTTCCAAAAGTAACTTTCCCCTTAATGGCTTGGAAAGGAATCCGCTGCCATAATACTGCTCCATCGCTTGCCGGTTGATGCTTTGCCGGTTATCAGCCGTTACAAAAATAATCTTCGGCGCTTTTTCCTTCAACTCCTGCTTAATGGCCTGCGCGGTCTGAAAGCCGTCCATTTCCGGCATGTGGACGTCCATTAACACGACATCATAGTACTCTGCCTGCGCCTGCTGAATCGCATCTTTGCCACCACTGGCTGAGTGAATCTCATCCACGTAATCCACAACCAGACTGCGAATCGTTTCGCGGTTCAACGGGTCATCATCGACCACCATCACTTTAGCTCCGTCTAAATGTTCGAAACTCGACTTTTTGTCAACTGGCAGACGGCTTATCGTCTCGGACAGTACCACCTTTACCGGCACCAGGAGGCTGAATTCCGAGCCTTTACCCAGCTTACTGCGCAGGCGAATTCCTCCTCCCAGTAATTGTGCTGACTGTCTTGAAATCGCTAATCCGATACCGGTTCCGCCAAACTCTCGCGAGACACCAATATCGGCCTGAGAAAATGGATCAAAAATTTTTTCCTGCATCTCTGCCGAAATCCCTATCCCCGTATCGGCAATTGAAATTTGGAAAACTCCCTTCGTTTGATCTTCCACATTCTCAGCAAAATAGGCACTCACTTGAATCGATCCCTGGCGGGTGAACTTAAAAGCGTTGCCGATAATATTGATCAGAATTTGCCGGATAATAAATGAATCACTCACAATCGTTTCAGGCAGGTTATTCGAAATCGAAATTTTGAAGTCGATGCTCTTTTGCTGAGCCAGGGGAATAAAAAATTGCGTTACGCGGTCGATGATCTCGGCGGGTGAAATCGCTGTCAAAACTGGCGTGACCTTGCCCGCCTCGAGTTTGGATAAATCGAGCACTGAATTGATCAGCGATAACAGATGTTCGCCCGCTGAATGAATCATGGTGGCAATGGTATACTGTTCTTCGTTCGCTTCTACAATTTCAGCTAACAACTCGCTGCCAGCGATTATCGGATTGAGCGGTGTGCGCAGTTCATGGTTGATCACCGCGAGGAATTCACTTTTGGCTTTATTAGCCGTCTCTGCCGCGTTCCTGGCTTCCTCCGCCTCGGCCAACAACTTGCGCAATTGTTCTTCAGATTCTTTCAACAATGTGGTATCACGGCCAATCGTCTGGTAACCAATTACTTCCCCTTTTGGATTATAAAATACACGACTTGTCCATTCAACCCATTTGAACCTGGACGCTTCCACAGGGTAATTTTTTAAAGTCGTACAGGTTGCGTCCGCCTCCGTCAAATGAGCGATATTTTCCTGAAATTCAGCCCTGTCCTCTGCCGCCAACAAGTCGAGAACAGGCATGCCGACCATTGCGTCGCAATCAGAATCATAGAACTCAGCAAATGCGCGATTGACATAATTGATGGCGAAGTCAGGTCCAAAACGACAAATGAGCGCGTCTTGGTCTTCAATTATAGAGCGATAAAGCGCTCGACTTTCTTCCAGAGCAATTTCTGCGTTTTTGCTGACATCGTTCAGTTGCGTAATCCCAAACATTCGCAGAGGCCTGCCATCCGCTGCCCTTTCGGTCACTTGTCCCCAATTAATCACCCACCGGTATTCGCCCTCCGGGTCACGATAACGATGCTCACAACGCCAAGTTTTGTCGGTCTTGTCGAAATGTCTGGCAAGCGAATCTTTAACCTGTTGAACCTCCTCTGCGGGAATGCGTTCCCACCAGAAGTCTTCAGATGTATCAACATCCAAACAATCGTATCCCAGAATACAGGGCTTGGATCCATGCGCCACCAGTTTACGCCTGGGAATATCCCATTCCCACCACACCTGGTCGGCACTGCGCAGCGACAATTCAAGGCGACGTTCTGTCTCGCGCAGATCGAGCTCAAGTTGCTTAAAATTAGACACATCTACAATCAATCCGAGCACGCGCTTAGGTTGACCCGCAGAATTACGCTTACACACCCGACCACGACAAGACACCCAGCGCCACACATTACGGGCATCTTTGATTCTGAATTCACCTGAGAAAAGACGGTCTTGTTGAATGTTTGTGTCAAAATAACGCCACCAGTCAGCTGCATCCTCCGGATGCACGAGCGCCTGCCACTCAGTCAGTTGGGGTTTGAGAGCTCCCTCTTCAAAGCCGAGCAGTTGATACCACGACGGACTGTAATAAGCCGCGCCCGTCCGTGGATTGGTCTCCCATAAGCCCTGGTGTGCATTTTCAACCGCCAACGACAGACGCTCTTGACTCTGCCTAAGCTTAGCGTTGACCGCATGCATCTTGGCCATGGGCGAAAAGGTTAAGAGAGCGCCTCGCTGTTCATCGATGGGGTGAGCAAATGGATGAATCTGCATTAGAAATGGCGTGCCCGACTGCGTCATCACTTCATCTTGATATACATTCCCAGTCTGAACCACGGTTTCTATGCATTCCTTCAAGTTCAATGTCTCGTACAAATTGGTAGCCAGATGTTCCACCGGCCTGCCGATATCCTGAGGGAGTAATCGAATGACATCCAACATTGCAGAATTGAATTTGCAGATGCGGAATTCGCTGTCGACAAACAAAATTCCCGTGTCGACTCCTTCCAGAATGGCTTGATGTTCGGAATTCAGCGCAATGAGCGCCTCGTTTTTTTGCGAATATTCGGAGTTTACCGTATAGAGTTCTTCGTTGACAGACTGCAATTCTTCATTGGTGTTCTGCAACTCTTCGTTGGCCACCAACATTTCTTCATTAGTGGTCTGTAATGCTTCATTTACAGTTTGCAACTCCTCGATAGTCGTTTGCAGGTTTTCTTTGGTTATGCGCAGTTCTTGTTCCAAATCTCGAATGCGCCGGATGCTTTCAGTTTCTGGTCGATAATTTTCAACTGAACAGTCTCCAGATTGTTCATCTTCAGGCTTGCTCGAGCCATTGCTGGCAAAAACAAAGTGAATCATGCTCGTATCCCCCTGGCCAGGATGCACAGCTTCTGCGATCAGATTGTAATTACCTGAAGATTTATTCGGCATCGGTATCCCGCGATACTCAACGCGCGTTTCTCCCCTTTGAATGCGTTGCGTTAAGGTCGCCACGACCATTCTGATTTGCTCGGAAACCCGATCCAAAATTTGGTTGGAAGGACGCCCCTCAAGGGACTCTAGGAACAGCTCAACATCCCCAAAATAATGCAGAATCTCACCCTGCGCCGAAACCAAAACCCCCGGAGGCATGTGCCGAGCCAGGAGAACATCATAAGCCTCGACTAAATTGTGACTTACTTTATCCGCATTCACTGAGCGCAGATCGCGCATTTTCACGCTGTGGGGGTGAAGCAAACGCACTTGGCGGTTTGGCCCACGCACATGCGGAAGTCGAGTCACAGCTTTCAGTTTGGTGAACGTCTTTGCCTTCTGACTGCACACCTTGAAATATGCAGACATACCAGCAAGCCCCTCACTGGTACCTATAAATAAGATTCCTTCCTCCTTTAACGCATGATTGATGGTGCTGAGTATTTGATCCTGCGCGTGCGGTTCTAAATAAATGAGAACATTGCGGCAACTCACCAAATCCATCTTGGTAAAAGGGGGATCACACAAAAGGTCATGGTGCGCGAACAATACCATCCTGCGATAACGATCGTGGATTTTGTAAAGATCGTTCAACTGAAGCTCAAAACAGCCCTGCACCAAATTCTCGGGAACCCCTTCAAGCTCATGACGAGCAAACACCCCCTTCGCTGCGCGATCGATAGCACCCTTATGCGCATCCGTTGCATAAATCGTGATGGATGCGCTGTGCTTTAATTCATGTTTGAGTTCATCTAATAGGATGGCAAAAGAATACGCCTCCTGCCCGGTAGCACATCCAGCCACCCACACTCGCAGATCGCCTCCCGAAAACTTCGAACGAAGGTACTCTTTGAGCTGTGCCCGCAGTGCCTTGAAGGCTTCGGCATCACGGAAAAAACGCGTCACTCCGATCAAAATATCGTGATACAAATGATCGATTTCTTGCGGGTGGGTGCGGATGTACTGCAAATATTCGTGCAGGTCATCCGTGCCACAAACCACAAATCGCCGCGAGATTCTTCGTGTGACTGTCGGGTCTTTATAATGCGAAAAATCGACACCCAAATGACTTTGCAATACGCGCAACAATTCTTGTCTAGGGTCATTCGCATGGGTCTGCTCATTTTTTTCAAATTCTGTGCATTTCTTATGATAGTTTTCTAAGAATTCAGCCATTTTTGCCGGTGCCGTGATCACATCGACACAGCCGGTATGGATCGCGCTTTGAGGCATGCTGGCGAATTCAGAGGTCTCTGTATCCTGGCAAATGACGCAACCGCCGTGTTCGCGAATGCAGACAACCCCCTTACTACCGTCGCTGCCACTGCCAGACAGCACAACCGCAATCGCTTTAGGGCCGTAACTCAATGCCAGACTCTCAAAGAACTGGTCAATCCGCGCAAGGCTGCGCAGCTCAGTTTCTACAGGCTCAATCGAAAACCGTCCGCTGCGTAACAGAACGCGCGTCCCCGGTGGAGGTATATAGATGCTATTGGGTTCGAGCCACATCCCATCTTCGGCCGAAACGACAGGCACGTTCGTCACCCGTGCGACGAGTTCCCCCATCAAACTTTTGAAATCGGGTGACACATGCTGCACGACAACAAATGCATTGCTCGATGGGCCGGTCAGGGGTTTGAACAATGCTTCAATTGCATGCAGCCCCCCAGCGGATGCACCGATTCCAACAACGCTGCTCAAATCAATCGATGGTTGATTCATTCTGAATTATACTTAAGTCTAATTCCTTATAGAAATAACTCCTTGGATAACTCTATAAGAGATATTCCGACAAACCTGCGAAATCAAGCCATAATCACAATATACTATAATTAAATCAGCCCTGAAATCGATCATGGCCAGACCTTGCATTGGAGTGCACGAATTATTTTTTAACACACGCCACGGCCCTGTAGATTCATGAGTTCGACGCTGACATCGCCTAATTTTGACGGCATAGCTATAAAAATATTAAAACTGCCGACAGGTGCTTCGGATACGGAACTCGGCTGGCAACAATTAAACCGTGAGGAGAAAAATAGAGCTGCTGCAATCCATCACCCGCGAGCGCGTAGCATGTATATTTACAGCAGGCGAATTTTACGCACAGAAATCAGCCAAATACTGCAAATTCGCTCTGACAAGGTGATGTATACGCTCAACCGGCACGGTAAGCCGTTCCTGCATGAACCGCACCTAAAAAACCCTTTATTTTTTAACCTAAGCCATTCGGCATCACAACTCGCCTTAGCGATTAGCCGATCGTGTGAAGTGGGAATCGACATTCAATACCATCGACCTCAAAAAAAACAGCAGGCATTGGCGGCAAGGTTTTTCTCGCAACTGGAAATTCAGTATTTAAACGAGAGGTTACCGGCAGACGGCACCTGGAACTTTTATCAAATATGGTGCCGTAAAGAAGCTGTTGTCAAAGCGCTTGGCACAGGGCTGCAACTGCCGCTCAACAGCTTTTCAGTCTGTCCGCTCGGTGCGGATCCGCAAAACATGCGCATACCGCATTTTCGCGCCCCCTCGATCACGGAAGTGAGTGTTCAATCCATTGAGCTACCCTACAAACATTGCTCAGCAGCAGTCGCGTGGCAGCCCCCCCCTGGACACCCCCATATTGAGTGCGATATTCATTCGGCCTTAAACCAACAAACGGCTTCCTAAACTGGAAGCCGTTTATTGCGCAAAGCGTTCAAGCCAAACAACCCGATATCAGTATTTGACGCTGCAACCATAAGGACGGCTCCGAGCAACTGCAATCGGCTTGTCAGCTAACGCCGCATCTAGCGCATTCACCACATAATTATCCGCTTTTTCAATATCTGCCGAATTTGCAGATCGAATGCTGTCGATAGCACCCTGGTAGATGATGACGCCCTGGGGGTCGATAATGAACATGTGCGGCGTTGTTTTAGCTCCGTACGCGCGTCCCACTTTTCCGGAGGAATCCAACAGCTTTGCTGTAGCGTGCTCGTTCTGAGCTTTTTCTAAAGACTGGGCCTGCTCCTGCGTAAGGTGGCCTTGTTTGCCTTCGGCTGAGGAGACGATAGAGAGCCAAATCACTTCCTTATCCGTAAACGATTTTTGCCAGCCCTGCATGTGACCGTCGGCATAAAACTTCTTCACGAACGGACACTGGTGATTGGTCCATTCCAGGACGACATATTTACCGCGGTACTGCTCGAGTGAATGCTGATTGCCATGGGCATCCAACAATTGAAAAGCAGGTGCGATTTCCCCGTTTTTTACGTTAGCAGTGAGAGTCACTGCTGCAAGTGCGCACAAAAAAGCCGCAATGATGGATGTTCTGAATGTTTTCATACGTGTAAGTTGATGTTGGAACATTAATATTAGTTCGTGGAATCTAGTTGAAGCTTCAAATATTGCAAACTTCTGAGAAAAAACCTCAAAAAGATAACCCAGATGCACAGCGCTGTGAATCAGAGGTTACCCGGAGACTTTGGATGCTGATTCGACTAATTTGGCGAATGACTTGGCGTCGAGGGAAGCCCCCCCAATTAGACCGCCATCAATATCTGGCTGAACCAATAACTCATCCGCATTTGCCGGTTTCATTGAGCCGCCATAAAGAATACGGATCTTACCAGCAGCCGCCTCTCCGAACTGCACTGCCAATATGTCCCGAATTTTTGCGTGTACTTCCTGGGCCATTTCAGGAGTAGCGGTTTTTCCAGTTCCGATTGCCCACACCGGCTCGTAGGCAACGACTACCTGCTCAGCTTTATTTGCAGCTACTCCCTCCAGGCCTTTCTTGACTTGAGTCGAGACCACCTCCAGCGTGTTTCCAGCCTCACGTTGATCGAGCGTCTCACCGACGCAAAGGATAGGCTTCAGGCTATTTTCCAAAGCAGCCAAGACCTTGCGGTTCACCAGGTCATCCGATTCGCCAAAGTATTCACGGCGTTCGCTGTGGCCGAGTATCACGTAGCCTACATAAAGATGGCGCAGCATCGTTGCCGAAATTTCGCCGGTATAAGCGCCTTCAGAATGTTCAGACATGTTTTGTGCACCGAGTTGCACATTGGCGACCTCCGACAGCTCTTTCGCACAGGTTTCCATACTGGTAAACGGCGGGCATACAACCACGCCCACATCGTTGCTGTCTCCGATTTCCAACAGGATGCCCTTTACCAAGTCAGCCGCATCAGCGGACGTCTTGTTCATTTTCCAATTGCCAGCTATTAAATATTTTCTCATACTTATCTAAAATTTTCAGGTTATTACTATTTCACGTCCAGTGCGGCAACTCCCGGTAAAACTTTACCTTCGAGAAACTCTAAACTCGCGCCACCGCCCGTTGAAATGAAACTGACCTTGTCACTGTAGCCACTGCTTTTAATGGCCTTAACAGAATCACCGCCACCAATAATAGCGACATTGTCATTTTCAGCAATGGTTTCAGCGATGGAAAACGTTCCTCGCGCACAGGCTTCAATCTCAAAAATTCCCATGGGGCCGTTCCACAAAATTGTTTTTGAACGCGCCACTTCCTCTTTAAACAAGGCAATGGATTTAGGTCCGATGTCGACGCCTTCCCAACCATCATCGATATCGCCCTCAAAAACCTTGCTGTCTCCGATCGCTGCATTTTTAAAATCAAGCGCATTGGTGGCCAGGGTGTCAACGGGCAGTAAAAGCTTTACGCCCTTGTTTTTAGCTTTTTCAATTGCCTGCTTCGCAGTGTCAATGGCATCGGGTTCCGATAAACTGTCCCCCACTTTCTTACCATTGGCCAACGCAAACGTGTAAGCCATGGCTCCGCCTATAATCATTGCGTCGGCTTTATCCAGCAATGCATCGATCACCTTGATTTTATCACTCACTTTTGCACCCCCCAAAATAACCGTAAACGGACGTTCAGGATGGGCAGTCTTATCCCCAAGATACTCTAATTCACGCTCGATTAAAAACCCTGCTACACGGATGGGCAGCAACTTGGCAACACCTTCAGTCGAAGCATGCGCGCGGTGTGCTGTGCCAAAAGCATCGTTCACATAAGCCTCAGCATTTTTGGCCAACGCTGCAGCGAATTCGGTGTCGTTGCTTTCCTCGCCCGGATAATATCGGCAATTCTCCAGCAAAATAATATCCCCTCCCTGCATCGCATCGACTGCAGTCGCGACAGCCGGGCCGATACAATCCTCAACAAACGTCACCTCTTTGCCCAAACGCTCCGCAAGAGCCGGAGCAACGGGCGCCAGAGTGAACTCGGTTTTTTTCTCCCCTTTTGGACGCCCGCGATGACTGACCAAAATAATCTTAGCACCCTGCTCTATCAGGTATTTTATCGTCGGCAAAGCACCGACGATACGCGTATCATCCGATATGTTCCCCTTTTCATCAAAGGGAACATTGAAATCGACGCGTACCAGCACCCGTTTGCCAGATAAGTCCACATCTTTCACTGTTTTAATCTGTGCCATAATCAAAAAAATAAATTTTAAGTTTTTTGTGTATTTCGTTCTAAATTTATCTGAGACTCACCTACAAAAAACCGCCTGAGATAAACCCAAGCGGTTTAGCGTTTGAAATTACATGACCTCAAAAAACAAACTCAAAAATTACAGAAACTTGGTAATTTTTTGGAGTAAATCGACGCAACGGTTAGAGTATCCCCACTCGTTATCATACCAACTGACCAGCTTGAAAAATTTGTCGTTCAATTCAATGCCAGAGCCAGCGTCAAAAATAGACGAATGCGTGTCGTGAATAAAATCGCTGGAAGCCACTTCATCCTCAGTATATCCCAGGATGCCTTTTAAGGGTCCTTCAGCAGCTTCTTTCATCTTCTGACAAATCTCTGCATAACTGGTGGATTTTTCGGTTTTCACCGTCAGATCGACCACTGACACAGTCGGGGTTGGCACACGGAATGCCATTCCGGTTAGCTTACCTTTCACCTCGGGGAGGACCAGTCCCACGGCCTTAGCTGCACCTGTGGAAGATGGAATGATATTGATCGCAGCACTGCGTCCACCTTTCCAATCTTTGCGCGAGGGGCCATCGACCGTTTTCTGTGTTGCTGTGTAGCTGTGAACTGTCGTCATGAGACCTTCGTCGATGCCAAAAGAGTCTAATAAAACTTTCGTGATCGGTGCCAAACAGTTGGTTGTGCAAGAAGCATTGGAAATGATGTGGTGATCCGCAGTCAGCGTCTCGTCGTTTACCCCTAAAACCACTGTCTTCACACCGTCGCCCTTGCCGGGTGCAGAAATGATCACTTTCTTCGCACCTGCTTCCAAATGTCCTTTTGCCAACTCATCCTGCACGAACAAGCCAGTTGACTCGATAACCACATCGACACCCAAGTCCCCCCACGGTAAAGCAGCAGGCCCCTCTTTGATAGAAAGCGATTTGATCGTCTGGCCATTTACCACCAGCGTGTCGTCATCCGGAGCTTCAACCGTGCCATTGAAACGGCCTTGAATAGAGTCGTATTTCAGAAGGTATGCAAGATTGTCTGCAGGGACCAAGTCATTGATGGCAACTACCTCAACATCATTGCCGAGTAGCCCCTTGTCAACGATTGCTCTAAATACAAGTCGTCCGATACGACCGAATCCGTTAATACCTACTTTTACTGACATAACTTTTTATAGAATTGATGGTTGCTTATTCGGAACACGTATGTCCCGATAACTTTAGACGAACGTTTAAGCAAATAGGCCACCTTTTAGTTGGCAAGAGCAAAACCAACAAACGCTGATTTTACCCCCTGTTTCTCACATCAAACCCATAATATAAGTTTAACTTATAGGCAGTATAGAAATAGCTTCATTAAAATCCCACACAGCACATTTTTCAAGGGGTACGCAGTTTGTCTATTGGTCTTTTGCTGTGGGTTGGCTCGATTTTCCAGATGTCAGTGCCAGCAAAGCCTCCGCTTCGTTCTTTTGGATACGCGAACTCAAGCTGCCCACCCGAGGATTGCATACGGAACGATCGCTGGAAACGCTGCGATGGTGCATAGGTGTGCGTCGATTGCCCTCTTCACCCTTTGCGATTTGCTGTTGTGGCAGCGCGAAGTCGATACCGTGTTCCCGGTTATAGCTCACCACACGATGCATGGCCCCCTCAATATCTTCTTGGCTAAAAGGCTTACTCAAATACTCATTCATGCCACTTTCAAGAATAGAGCCACGGTCCCCACGCAACGCCTTAGCGGTAACCGCCACGATATAAATACCTGGATTTTTGACTGGGTAGTCATTATCCCGAATCGCTGCAGTTGCTTCGAAGCCATCCATAATCGGCATTTCACAATCCATCAATACAGCATCAAAAGTATCATTTGCCAATGCTTCCAACGCCCTTTGACCATTTTCTACAATAGTGACCTTGTGTCCCAATGCTTCGACTCGGTATCTGCATATCTTTTGATTTACCAGCACGTCTTCAGCGGCAAGAATGTTGAGTGGTTGGAAACATGCGGTCCCATCCGGGGTCGAACTGGCTTCGATATAACGCTCGCTAACATCCTTTAGCCGGAGGACAAAATACACATCCGATCCACGTCCAATATCACTTTTAACCGACAGCTTGCCCCCCATGAGTTCAATCAGATTGCGACACAAATGAAGTCCCAGTGAGCGACCGCTTGCGCGATTCAACACGGCGGAATGCTTGAAAAATGCCTCCTGGACTTCAGGCTGCATACCACTCCCTGGATCTTTAACATGGACGCGTAAAAATGTGTATTTCCCAGCTCTACCTGAGCAGAAAAATTCAGTGGTAACAGTGCCCGTGCGCGCGTGTCGCACAGCGTTGTTTAATAAACTGAACAAAATTTGCCGTATGCGTCCGGCGTCTCCTTCCAGCAGTTGTGGGATTTGTTGGTCAAAAATCATTTCAAGCTTTATATTGCTTTGCTTAGCTTCGACTGCAAACATCCCGACCGTTTCCCGCAATAAGGATTTGGGGTTAAACGGAGCCGCCTCGAGATCAAGTTCTCCAGCGCGGATATAAGTGTGGTCAATCAGGTCTCCGATAATCGGCAATAAGGCTCGAAGTGTGTTACGAGCTTCCAACACACAATCGTACTGTTCCGCATCCAAGTGCTTATCCAGCAGCATCTCAAGCATACCTTGCGTCCCGTTAACGGTGGTCCGCACCTCATGGCTAAAATTTCGAATCAATTCTGCATTGTCTGCTTTGTGCTGTTCCGCTTTGAGCATCATCGCATTCGCCCGCGCAACTTCACTTTGCAATTTGGCATTCAAATGGTGGGCCAATTCAAGCGGCTCATGCACAGAGGTTGCGGTCGCCTGCTCGGCGTTTGCCGCGTCGGCATGCTCAGCGGTCACGTCTAAAAATATACCATCAAAGCAAAAGGGCCTATCCCTTGAATCATTCGGCGAGGCATTGACTTTGAAATACTTCGTTGCTCCACCTTGAGTAACCACGCGAAACGTCTGTTGCCAATTCACCTGGTCTTTGGCAGCTGCTTTTAAAGACGCGTGAAATGTGTCTGCATCCTCTGGATGCAATCTTTCGAAGAAGCGCTCAGGACGTTCCATAACCTCCTCCGCTCGATGACCGGTAACGGCAGCTATATTTTCTCCAATGAAGCGAAACTGACCTGAATCCTTGAACCCGGGCACCTCGTAGCGAAATAAAACAACGGGAACCCATTGCGCCATCGAATGCAACAAATCGTGGATCCGCTCACAATCGCGCTTTGCGATTTGATAAGCAATCTCTTTTTCTGACAATTTGTACTCGATATTACCCACGCCTTCAAGTAACGCTTCATTCCGTTTGCTCAATGCGTATACGATGTAGCCGATCATCGCAGAAAACAGGAGGCTACATCCTATAGACAAACTGACAAAAAAGGAAGATAGCGCCATTTCAGGCAAATCAATAAGAATTATTATACAAAGCAGAGTCGTAAAGATTCCCAAGGCGGACGGAACAACAGGATATTCGCTTCTTCTTTCTTTCATCGAATGTATTTTGCAGGTGACAGAAACATGGCCAGCCCCAGTTCACCATGAAAATCGTCACGCAATCGCAGAACTTGAGCGCAATCATGCAGAATTCTTCGCAGCCACCCAGCCAACTCAGCCTATTTACGCGAGCGCTTTTCGCGAAAATGAATGTTAGCTAATTTGTCAAATCTTGACATTAAAAACACCCGATGAATAGAAGGACTGGAGATGTGTAAAACAATCTCAGCACCTCGATCAACAACGGTTTTGATCACCCCTAAAAGCATGTTGAGACCGACTGAATCGACCATTTTTGCAGTGTTAAGGTCCAATTTAACTTTTTTAAAATCTGGAAACTCGGCAAATATCGAACCGATCTGATCCGCGCGTTCCTCGGCATTCGTACTCAATATATCTCCTTTTACTTTGATTACGAGTAACTGGTCATCCTGTTTAAAATCACTTGAAATCATGCTGGGCCTACTCAGGCTAATTTTTCGCTACGTTAAAATCGAAGACCACCGTCGATCCCTGATTGTCAAAGCTACATGCATCACTCAATTGGGAAATGATGGTTAGCCCCAATTGCTCTCCCCTAAAATCTTTAATTTGCTCTATCCGCTGTTGCACATCAAAATTGTGACCGTGTCCTGGATCATCAATTCGAAAACGCAGGCGTGCGCGCTCTTTGCTGTAAGTCACCGCAAGCGTACAGTGCTTTTCCTGTGAATTTTCACACCCATGCGTCAACGCATTCAAAACGCCCTCGCGACAACACAGCAACACGTCATACATGCGTTCGTCAAATGTGGGTGGTAACACGAATTGCAGGCTACGACGCCAGACATTCTGAAACTTATCAATCGAGCCAACTTCGGCACCCGCGTATTGTTCGTATATAATCGGCTCAGATAAATCATTTAAATCGGCATCAGAATCCATGCTAAATCTCATTACCAAAATGTCATCGCCAGCATCGGCTAATTTCAAGCTATTTTCTTTCTCACCGGGCTCAATTAATTTGTAAATCAAGCTCAACGGATCAATACCTAGGCTGTCAGCGTAATCTTGGACACCATCTGTGCAAACATAAAGGAAAAGCAGATCATCCACTGCACGTGATTCACGCGCAAAATTCCAATATGAAAACCAACCAAGCGGAGGATTGCTTTCGCTCGCCCGTAAAATACTGCCGTCCTTCTTGAGCATAAAGGGTTGAGGAATGCCACAGTTCAACATGCTCAAAGTGCCGGCTTCCAGGTCTAACATGCCTGCAAAGACAGCCAGTGAGGTCATGATCGGCACTTTGGCTGTATCTTTAGCGCCCGTTAAAGAACTCCACTCTTGATTGAGCAAAACGTTAAACAGAGGCACAATTTCTTCGATACAACTGTTCTTTTCGAGCAAGCCACGTACCATGCCCTGGAAATAGGCAGATACGAATGCAGCACGCACGTCATGCCCAGAAACATCTCCCAGTATAAACGCATAACGTTGTTGGCCTACCGGTAGCACGTTGATGAAGTCGCCGCCGATTTCATGGTGTGGATTGGAAAAATAAACCAGCCGAGATTCGATTTCCGGCGCCCGCACTGCCTCGAAAATCTGATTCATACGGCTGACTGCACGCACCCCCTTATCGTTACTTTCCAGCGCACGCTGCTTCTTGGTATGTTCAATCGCCTTGGCAATCGCAGCTTCCAAGGTCCGGCGGCTCACGGGTTTCTCCAAAAAATCCACAGCTCCACCACGCATCGAATCCTGCACCAGGTTCATCTCTCCCTCAGCGGTTACAATAATGGTCGCCAGACAGGGATCCTCTGCTTTGATCCAATTGAGCAAATCAATGCCGTTTTCACCCGGCATGCGGTAATCCGTCAACACACAGTCAAACCGCTCAATACCGCGCTGCCTGACCGCCTGCTTCGCCAGGCTTGCGTTCGTAGCCGTCACGACTTTGTAGTCGTCTTTCTGCAGGCTCAGACTAAAGAACTTCAGACCGGATGGATCGTCATCCACAATCAGAATCTCGCCAAGGTTCGATTTGTTCTTAACTGAATCCATTTTCGTTACAGTAAATAAAATGTAAATGCCCGATGACACCTCACTTCCATAGTTAACGCAGCATTGCTGTAAATATCAAATCAATATCGGTTAATCATTTGTTAATTTATTGTAAAACGCAAATGACCGGTTCACAATTTGCGTGCATCTCGTGCAGAATCTGGACGGAATCTGACATCTGTTTGCAGGCCCTCAGGTCCGCCTATTCAACTTCCTCAAGCTGCAGCGGCAAGCGCGCGGGCTCTTTCATCCCCAACGCGTCCTCAAGCGCGCGGATGCGTTGCACAACAATCCGCCTTGCCGCCATTGGATCGGCGGCTGGCAAGCTTCGGAGATGTTTGCGGAGATAGCGATAAGCCTGGGCAACACGCCCCGTTTCGTATAACATTTGTGCGTACAAGCGCTGCACGAAATACGGTGCCCCCTCCATCTCAGCGGCCACTCCAAACCAATGAGCAGCACGTTCTCGATCCTGCAATCGGTTCATCGACAATCGCGCCATCTCCAACGATATTTCAAATCGGTGCGGATGAAAAAGCTCGGCACGCTGCAAAATAGCCATCGCGCGTTCAGCTTCGGCTTTCATCAGTTGTTGCTGCACATACTCAGGAACGGTGGCAAACCCACCCAGCTCATCAATGCGCCAGATAGCAAAATCATACCCGACCATACGCGCTCGATTTATCCAAAAATACATACTAGCCGGCTCAATTTCGGTCGCCAGGCTGAGCATTGCCTCCGTTGCTACCGCATCGCGTTCCTCCCAATACACGTAACCGCGAATAAATAGAGCATTCGCAACCATGGCTCGAAAACCACCCAACACGGCAAGCACCACCCCCTGGCCCAGAACGGGCTCTAAGTGTTCGATTCTGCCCGTCGGCGAAACCTCCGGTCGCACCTGGTCCCATGCTGCGTCTTCCAAAGGCCCAAGCAAACAGCCCATCAGCGCCAGTGCCCCGGTCCCTTTCAGACAATGCAATAGCCACTGCCCACAAAGTGCCCCTCTAAATTTCACGTTTCCTGAAACTCCAAACCGCCATCAAATAAAAAAACACGATATACAGCAGCCCATAAAGACCGATACTGCCAACCAATCGCAACGGCATGGGTACCACCGTCCGAAACAGCAAAGCCTCCCCGACATTAAACAACTGCAAATTAGGAAAAACCTTGCTGACTATCAGCACTGCATATCGCAGTGGTAAAAAGTCGATTGCTCCCCAATGGTCACGCGCAAGGTATTGCAGCTGACACACAAGCATGACGAAGAAGCCTAAAATCACTGCGTATAAATTTGTTTTGGAGAAGCTGCAGATAAACAGCGTTATAGCACTGAGCAGTGATAGTTTTAAAAATTGCAGCATTCCCATGAGGGCACACCCTGCATATGAAAGGGTCATCTGCCCAGCTGACTGCACGGCTTCGAAGTCGGCCATCGTTGAAGCCCGCCAAGCCAGAATGGCTAACAGCAAGCTCACCAACAATGCGGTGAACATTGCTAACAATAACACGACACCCACCAATTTCCCCAGCAGAAAGGTCGACCTGGGGAGGGGTTTTGCGAGTAAAGTCATCGCCGTTCGATGCTCGATTTCGCTGAAAAAAAGGTGTGAAGGCGTCACGATTGCGACGATTGAACCGAATAAAAACATCACACCCCAGCCAAAATCTGCAATAAATTTCAGTTCCGATCCGCCAAAATTAAACTGCAGAAAAAAGGTTGCACTGCCAATAAACCCCAAGGCCAACACCAGTAATACACTCAAAAACCGTTGCCGAACCGCTTCCCGAAAGGTGTACAACGCAATCGTAAACACCCGATTATGACGCACTGTTACCATTGCGCTTTGTCGTGCTCGGTACTTTGAACGCTGGCGTGCACATGCTGTAAAAACAACGCATCCAACGACAGCCTTACCGCCTCAGAATGCACCACCGATCCTCCTTGTTGTTCCACCAACACGCGAATCTGCCGGGCCACCGCCGCTGATACATTTTCGACTACGATACGTTCTTGTTGTTGCACATCGAGTAAGACATCCACTGCGCCTTCAATCACGAGTTTGCCACGATCCATGATAGCGATTCGATCGCACAACGTTTCCACCTGGGCCAATAAATGAGAACACAGGAAAATCGTTTTACCCGCTCGCTTCAATTCCATGAGCAAGGTTGCCATCCTCTCAAAACCAATCGGATCCACGCCAGCAGTCGGCTCGTCCAACACCAGTAACTGCGGGTCGTGAACCAATGCCTGCGCAACACCGATTCGTTGCAACATCCCCTTAGAATAGGTCCCCACTTTACGCGCAGCGGCATTTTCTAAGCCGACCCAAGCAAGCACCTCGCGCGTCCGCTCAGCAATTTTGCTCCTCGGCATGGCGCACAGCTTGGCATAATATTCAACCAGTTCAGTCCCCGTCAGGAACTTGTGAAAATAAGGTGCCTCCGGCAGAAAACCAACTTCCTTGCGGGAAGCAATGTCATGACTGCCAATGCCAAAAATTGCACACTGCCCCGCCGTTGGCTCAAGCAGGCCCAATAACAGTTTCATCACTGTGCTTTTACCGCTACCGTTGGGACCCAATAATCCAAAAATCTGGTTTTTCTCAATTTCGAGGCTGACACCGTCCACCGCACGCAATTTGACGCCGCGCATGCCTACCCTGAAATCTTTGCTCAAATGCGAGATAGACACTGCACTAGCACTCATAGAAACCGCTTTTCCTCATCAAGTGATCTGGAATGTTTTGTAGCTGGGAGCGCGCCGTCCACTGGCACACCCAACATCTTTGATAAAATTGCGCATGCGGTCTTCCAACTCGGCGCGAAAGGCGATGAGCTCCTGCTCCTGTCCCTCTGCAAATAGATACACCCTGCCATCAGCCAAATTTTTGACCTCTCCCGTGACCACAAACTCCCGGGCAACCTGCAAAGTTTGGTAGCGAAACCCAACTCCCTGCACCCTTCCCGAATAAAAAACCTCGATCCAATCAATCTCCGCCATATCTGTGTAAATCCGTTATTGTTAGCCGAATAGACTAGCAAAGAAGCCAAGCCAAGGCAAATTCCTATTTTGATGGTTGATTTTTCGCCTTTCCTCCACAACACTCTGATTTCTTGCAAACTGTGCACCTTTAAACGCCAAAATTATTCAACATGAGTGGATCTGAATTCGATAGTTTCTCCGAAGGTGATTGGGAAAACCCTGAAGAACTCACCTGGAACGAATTCGATTGGCAACAATATCTCAAAAAAAACGAGTCTGAGATTGCCAAGTTTTTAGGGTATTTTCACAAGCTGAAAACCAGGACAAATCATTTGGATGAGATTGCCCGCCGGATGGGTTGGGACCACGACGAGTGGAGTTGCTCTGACATTGTTGACGATGAGCGGTTTCAACAGGAAGCCGAGGCCGACGCTTCCATCAGCAATAGTTTTGAGCCTTACACCGTCCACAAACACCCGGTATACATCGTCACCCATGGCCTCTATCAAAACCTGTTCCAACAATGGGAACAGTTCACACTGGAATACCCATGCGCACTCTCACCACTCCTCGTCAGCCAGTTTTCTACCAGTTTACATGTCGGCGAGTTCAACGCCATCATGGCGATAAACGCGCTCGACATGGCAGACTATAACTTGACCGTTTGCCATTTGAAAAACGCCTTGAGCGCGATCAATCATACCCTCAATCTTGCGCAACGGATCCCTGCCAAAAATCCCCAAGCTCTGCGTGCATTCTGTGAAGAACTGAAGGTATCTCTTTTTGATCTCCGGGAATTGTGGCTGCGAGTGATGGCGGATTGTCGCGAAGAACATCGGCGCAGACGTAATGACGGCAATGCCTGAGACCTGCCAGACTGGTTGAGGTAATACGATTGTAAGTAAAAGGCAGACTGCAGGACTTTTGTCGTAAAGTGCTTAAAATCTGCACACATGATCGGAGTTAACAACATAATGAGAAAACACCAATCTCTATTATTTTTAATTACACTTTCCAGCATTACCAGACTTATTTCTGCATCTTCCCTGCAATCGGGCCCAATGGTCGGCTACGCTGAGATGCGAGAAGTCCCAGTATGGGTTCAGACAAAACAAGCAGCACAGGTCCGGCTGTATTACTGGCCGCGAAACAATCTGGAAAAACGCCAATCCAGTGAAATCAAGACAACGCAACGAGCCGATGGGTTTGCGACAACTTTGATGGCCACAGACCTTTTCCCGGGGACTCAATATGCATATTCCGTTGAAGTCGACGGTGCCACGGTCGCTCTCGATTACCCAACAGAATTCGAGACCCTCCCCTTCTTCAGGAACCGGATGCCGCCTCCAGATTTCACGGTAGCGCTCGCTGGTGCCAACTATGTTAATGACGCTCCATTCGATCCGCTGAACCGCAAACCAGGAGGCGAATACACCATCTACAACGAGATTCTCGCCAAAGATCCCAATCTAATGATCTGGGTGGGCAATACGCTCCATCTTCGCGAATCCGATTGGAATACCTATTCAGGCTACGTCAGTCGCTATACGCATGCCCGTTCAGTTCCTGAATTACAGCCCTTGCTCGCCAGGGTGCACCACTCAGCCATTTGGAGTAGCCATGACTATAACCGCCCCGGTGCCGATAAGCATACGTGGAACAAACAAGATGCGCAGCGAGCATTTGCAACGTTCTGGCCCAACCCCTCCTACGGAGTTGCCGACCTCAAGGGGACGATGACTACGCTGAGATGGTCGGACGTCGATTTCTTTCTGCTCGACGATCGCTCCCACCGCGACCTTTCTTATCGACTGGATAATCAAAAACAGATTTTAGGAGACGAACAATGGAAATGGCTCGTCAAAATGCTCAAGCGCAGCCAGGCATCCTTCAAAGTCATTGTGGTCGGCTCACCCGTGTTAAATCCAGATAAATCACCCGACAACATGACCTCAGCAAATGCAGAACGCTCGAAACTACTCGACGCATTGAAAGCCAATGAACTGGGCAATCTACTATTTGTGTCGGGTGGCAAAACACACGGAGAAATGACTAAAATGGTGCGAGCGGGCTCACCCGATATATACGAATTGACACTGGGGCCCCTGACCGCTCGCCCGGCAAATGACACAGATGAACTCAATTACTTTAGAGTCCCGGGAACCTCCACCTTTCAACGACATTTCAGCACTCTACAATTTCATGGCCCTGAACACAATCGAGCGGTGACTATCCGGGTTTTCGACTCCGCCGGTGATGAACTGTGGACCGAAACAATTTTGGCAAACGATCTTAAATTTTAGGGAAAATGCATAGGACAGCCCAATCTCTACAGGTACGTCATCAACCTGTGTGTGTAATGCATGCTCTGCACATCAAGCAGTGCTGAGTTGCTGACTGCAATAGTCCCAGAGCCCAGGGGCTAAGGTGGGCGCTCTTTCTTTAGCTTTACGAGCCCTGCAAACGTGGGGCGCCCGTTTACAACTCGGCATCAACGAATGCCCGTTGCTCCAGTATACACGGACTACATTTTCGAAAACCAAAACAACTCACTCGTTTTCGCTTATGGGCTTCAAGTTCATTGCTTTAAAATAAAATCAGCCTGTGAAGCGCCCCTAAAGCTGGCAGCGTGCAACGGTTTCGCGCTTTTCGTCTCCGTGTCCAGGATCCACAATCCTTTACGCCCGCCTTCTTTGCGGGTAAATAGCAGATGCCGACCATCATTGGTCCAGCAAGGTTCAACGCAATCTCCTGCAAGCTCAGTCAGGAACGCACTGTGATTTTTTTTGAAATCGTACAGGGCAATTTGAAAACGTCCACCGACTGCAGCCGTGAAGGCCACTAAATTTTTATGCCGAGGATTCCAGTCAGGCTCTGCGCAATACCCGCTGATGTTGGTGGGTATGCGTTGCATTTTGCCGCCATTGACTGACATTAAGTGCAACCGCGGAGCACCTGGACGGTCGCTCGTCAGAATGATTTGCTTGCCATCCGGCGACCAGGTGGGGCTTGCTTCAGAACTATCATTATTGGTCAATCTTCGCAGTGACGTTCTTTCGGCAGTGCTGAGCCATAACTCATGATTGCCCGTGCTCGACAGTATAGATGCAACCCATTTGCCATTGGGACTGAACACGCCCCCCATATTGGTCCCATTAAAATTGGCAAAAACGGTCCGCTTTCCGGTCCGCAAATCAATTTTAAATAAGTCCGCAAACCCCGTCTTGAAATAGCCGGTATAGATCAAGAAGTTACCATCGGGTGAAAGTGAAGGATTTAATGAGTTAGACTGGTCAGATGTCACCCGCCTTGGTGAATTAAACAACACGTCACTGAGCCAAATTTCCCGATGGCCCGACTGCTCCCCAACAAACGCAATTTCGCCACTAAAGTAGCCGGGAATCCCCAGCGTCTGCACAACTGCTAAATCACAGGCTTTATACACCATACCTGCAACCGTCGCACCGGTTATCGAACGCTTGAACTGCACGCGGGATGGATCGCCCGAAAGGATCTGCAGGACCAAAGTACCGGAACTTTCTAAATTCAAATCAAACACAAATGACACATCTCCGCCGAGCACGAGCCGGTAGCCACCATGCGTGGAGAAGGCTGCATCTGCCAATGCCTTTACTCTTTGGCTGTCACTTTGTATCTGAATCGGAATCGTTTTCTTGTCCCCAAGCTGAATGATAGCACCCCCTTCAGATATTTGCGCATGGCTATTCAGCACATTCATCAAGAAAATCAGGATAAAAAAGATCTGCGTTCGCATCGTCATAGAATTCATATAATTCGGTTGAATAATTAGTCAGGTCGTATAACTAAAGAATCTAAAAACAACAAACACAAAAGCTTCCCAGTCGTGAGCAAAGAAAAAATAATCGATACTCTAAAAGACATCCCTTACCCGGGATTTAGCCGTGATATTGTTTCATTTGGTCTTCTTCGTGATGTAAGTTTTAACCAGGGCACAGCTGTGGTTAGCCTGGAGGTTACCTCCAACGACAGCAGCATCCCAGGCACGCTGAAACAACAAATTGAAGACAAGCTTAACCAACTTCCAGAAGTCAGCCAGACGGATGTTTCCATTATCTTTAAAAAGCCCCAACACACGCCGCCTCCGGGAGCTACAGCGGGTGGTCAAGGTCCCAGTGGGCCGGCAGTCCAATCCATTGCCGGCGTAAAACACATCATCGCCGTTGCCAGCGGCAAAGGGGGTGTCGGCAAGTCAACAGTTGCAGTTAACCTTGCGTGTGCGCTCAACAGAGCCTTGGAAAAAAAAGGTAAACCCCATGCAGTCGGTATTATGGACTGCGATATTTACGGTCCTTCGATTCCGCTCATGATCGGCATCAACGAACGGCCCGACATCCAAGGAGACATGATCGTGCCCATAGAAAATTTTGGCATTCGTGTCATGTCGATGGGGTTTTTGATCGATGACAATACGCCTGTCGTCTGGCGGGGCCCAATGGTGATGAAAACCATTCAGCAATTCGCTGCGAATGTAAACTGGGGAGAGCTCGAAGTCCTGGTCGTCGACCTGCCACCGGGCACAGGGGATGCGCAACTGTCTCTGGTGCAAACACTGCCCCTCAGTGGAGCCATTATCGTAACCACTCCCCAGTCAGTGGCGGTCAAGGTCACCCAGAGAGGAGCCATGATGTTTGAAAAAGTGAATGTCCCCATCTTGGGTGTAGTTGAAAATATGGCGTTCCTCGAGATGCCCAACGGGGATAAAAACTATATTTTTGGTAAAGAGGGAGGCTCACATGTCGCCGCAGCACTCGAAACGAATTTTCTGGGGCAAATTCCGATAATGAACGAAATTCCGCAAGGCAGCGATCAAGGGATTCCGATTGTTGTCAGTCATGAAAATTGTCAGGCCGCTGCCAGTTTCCTCAATATGGCTGAAAGCATCCTCAATAAATTGCAATAGTCTCCTTGTTCATTAACAATTCAGCCGATTTTCTCAGCACGTTTCCACTGATTAAACGAAATGGCGTAATAAAGTTGTTAAGATTTGCGAATACTCAGTAAAAAAAGGGGCACAAGATTGAAAAACTGAGTATTGTAGGTACGAAGATTCTTTACATTTACACACATTCATCTTCATACTCACCCAATTGATCAAAAATTACTTAGCTACTCTACTTGTTCCAACCAAGTAATGCACCCAACTAAACTCCGATGAAAACTCAAAAAACGGACGAAGCACAGAAATCAAATAACCGTAAGGATTTCGTTCAAAGGTCGAGCCTGTATCAAGAATTTCTAGCCGAACGAGAAGAAATCCTTCGCCACAAATGGATCGAGTCCGAAAAACTTGGTTACGACATTGGCTTTGAACGCGCACTGCTCGATTGGATTAGAAACCATCGCGATAAATGGCGTTCATCCAGGCGAGTCTCCGGAAACAAAGCCGCCGAAAAAAAACTCAGTTGAAATACTAAACGACAGAGCCAATTTTATTTACAAAATTGGCTCCATCCTGAATTCAACCCCGGCGGTACTATCCTTTGATCTCTTTGTGTAATGTGCGGCGTCTGAGAAACTTGTTATACTTTAACTTTTCAACCTTCTCTTGTTGCACTTTCTTGTTGCGAGTGGTCATGTAGCGCGTCACTGGCTTGTTTTCTCCACGTGCTTCGCTACACTCGATGATGACTGTTTCTCTCGGCATAATAATAAATTCCTCTAAAATTTGAAAACGCGAAGCTAAGCATGATTTTGCATTGTTCAAATAAAAAATTTCAAAGGCGGGTAAAATTCCATGGCTGATTCAGGAACGCGGCCAGCCTCAACCCGTGCAAAAGACAGCCAAGTGGGGCCGTGCGCCACTAGATTTCGCGGCCCACTCCCTTTTCAATCAACGGTAACATCTGCCCGCGTCGAAATAAAGTTACCTGTCCACTGCTGGCTGAGACCACAATGGAAATACAATCCGAAGCAATGGAGATAGCAGTTGCAGCAGCGTGCCGGGAACCTAACCCGCTTGGCAACTGCTGATTGTAAGCTGGAGCGTGAATCAGTGTCCCGGCTGACTCCAAGACACCATCTCCCTGGATCACGAATGCACCATCCAATGACGAAAACTCTTTCACTGTCTCATCCATAAACGGGTTCAGGATGTTGCGCTCTTCCGCGTCATATCCCATAAACGGATTGAGCACTAATTGCTTGGTATACGCTCTCAGCGCAGCTGTATCTCCGAGCACAAATAAACAGCCTACGGGCCGCCCTTCTCTACCTTCGACCGACAACTCGGTAGCGATGGCCAAAACGCGCTCTAACACTTCCGGCTTCACATCTGCGGGCAACATATCCGTCTGCCGCGTGAACACCGACTGAAATTCGCGCTCAACATCGACCACTACAATGGTATCAAACTGATTGCTCTGCGGCAAGCCCCCCACGCAACACAGCCGGTCGTTGTAACGAATGACACCCCGCGATAGCCCGATTAACACTGCACTGCGCAACTGAGACAAGCGATTATTGGAAAACGAACGAACGGGTATCAACGCATTAATGTTTTTTTGCTGCGCCGTATCCGGCACCTTCTGGCTGACTAAAAGTGTTTTAAAATCACCAAATTCGGCTCCCAAATCAACCCCTCCCGCAAAGGTATCGGCAAAGACCAGTAAGGAGGAAGCCTTGGCCCCCTTGGCGACTTTTTGCGCCTCCCGCAAAATCAGGCGATTGAACTTGTTTTCTTTCGAACGCTGTAATTCACCCGCACCCCCGAAGACCGCAGCCACAGCCTCGCGCAATTCTTCAATGCTGTTGGAACGCGTTAACCGCTCGACAATCGAACGCTCCTGAAACGTCCTTGCCAGCGACGCCAACACATTCAGATACGACTGCTCTTTCTCAGAAGCAAAGAGCAGGAAAATGATGCGTAAATTTCGATACTCTTCATGCCCTTCAAAATCTAAACCATCCGGACAGCGACCGATCGCAAACAGGTAGGGCCGCTTCATTGGAATTCGCAGGTGAGGAAGTGCAATCCCTTGCCCCAAAAATGTAGTCATTGTCGTTTCGCGATCGAGCAATTCCTGTAATAATTCGTCGCGATTGAACATGCCTTCCGGGAATCGACATACATCTAATAACTCGACGAGGGCGCCCTTAAAATCATTGCTGACCAAGTCTATGATGCGAGATTTTGAGGTGTACCGATTCAATCGCATATAATGTTTACCCCTTTTGCAACTTGGCCTAACCTACCTTGCAACCCGCTGCTCTAATCTTAACCACA
>Ga0102943_1000152_pt1 | contig 48170 bp, 45 predicted proteins | sample SalPonC_black_MG_FD_78174 | JGI IMG/M metagenome (GOLD analysis project Ga0102943, IMG submission 78174) | Salt pond soil microbial communities from South San Francisco under conditions of wetland restoration - Salt Pond MetaG... | ecosystem: Environmental > Aquatic > Marine > Intertidal zone >...
CGTCCACGACCGGCTCATCACGCTGCGCGGCACGATGAACGAGGACAGCTTCACGCGGATCTCCGACGATCTCGGCCTCGATACCGACGCGATCCTCGTGGAGATGCAGAACCCGGCGATCGATCAGGCGATCCAGAACAACTACCGTCTGGCGCAGCGGCTGGAGATCTCCGGCACGCCGTCCTTCGTTTTCGACACCGAGATGGTCCGGGGCTACGTGCCGCTCGCCTCGATGCAGGACATCGTGGAGGCGATCCGCGAAGGATCCTGAGCCTATTCCGCCGCCTGTTCGGCGGCGGCCTCGTCGGCCTCGATCTCCGCGGCCTTGCGCTCCACCTGTTCGACGATGTGGTCGATCATCTCGTCGTTGGAGAGCTTGTGGCTTTGCTTGCCGGCCAGATAGACCATGCCCGACCCTGCCCCGCCGCCGGTGAAGCCGACGTCCGTCATCAGCGCCTCGCCCGGCCCGTTCACCACGCACCCGATGACCGACAGGCTCATCGGGGTCTTGATGTGCTCCAGCCGCCGCTCCAGCGCCTCGACGGTCTTGATGACGTCGAACCCCTGCCGCGCGCAGGACGGGCAGGAAATGATGTTGACCCCCCGGTGGCGCAGGCCCAGCGACTTCAGGATCTCGTAGCCGACCTTCACCTCCTCGACCGGGTCGGCCGAGAGGCTCACGCGGATCGTGTCGCCGATCCCCATCCAGAGGAGGTTTCCCAGCCCGATGGCCGACTTGATCGTGCCCGACACCAGCCCGCCCGCTTCGGTGATGCCGAGGTGGATCGGCGCGTCGGTCGCATCGGCCAGCGCCTGGTAGGCGGCGGCGGCAAGGAAGACGTCCGATGCCTTGCAGGAGATCTTGAACTCGTGAAAGTCGTTGTCCTGAAGGATCTTGATGTGATCGAGCCCGCTTTCGACCATCGCCTCGGGGCATGGCTCGCCGTATTTCTCCAGAAGATCCCGTTCGAGCGACCCCGCGTTGACGCCGATCCGGATCGAGCAGCCATGGTCGCGCGCGGCCTTGATGACCTCCTTCACCCGTTTCTCGTCGCCGATGTTTCCCGGGTTGATCCGGAGGCAGGCGGCCCCCGCCTCGGCGGCCTCGATCGCGCGTTTGTAGTGGAAATGGATGTCGGCCACGATGGGGACCGGGCTTTCCCTGACGATCTCGCGGAGCGCCCGGGTCGAGTCGGCGTCGGGCGTAGACACCCGGACGATATCCGCCCCCGCCTCGGCCGTGCGCTGCACCTGGTCGATCGTGGCCCCGACATCCGTCGTGTCGGTGTTCGTCATGGTCTGGACGGTGATCGGAGCGTCACCGCCGACCGGCACGCTGCCGACCATGATCTGGCGGGATTTCCGCCGGTAGATATTGCGCCAGGGTCGGACGTGGTTGAGCGACATGCCGTGGGCCTTCTGCCGGAAGTAGCGTTGGAGGCAGGATACAGGAAGGTTGAGCCCGCGACAACGCGGGCGCGTCAGTCGGTCGCCGCGTCGGTCTGCACCTCGGCGACGGCGGTGAACCGCGCCAGATCGGCGTCCTGGGAGAGGTCGGCGACGCTGTAGCTCTCCTTGAGCGCGTCGACGGAGAGCGCCACGTCGCGCACGACGCTCGGCCCGGTTCCGGCCGGACCGTAGGACTCCCCGTTCACCGTGAAGTAGAGCGATCCCGCGTTCCCGGCGCGAAGCCTGTGCGGTTCCTCCGACGGCGGCAGTTCGAAGCGTTCGCCCGCGTCCAGTATCTTCTCGAAAATCACCGTTCCATCGGCGCTCTGCACCCGGACCCAGGACGGCCGCACGGCCAGCAGGGCCACCTCCGGAACGTCCTCGGTGACCTGAACCGTCTGCCCCGCATCGGGTTCGGCCGATCCCGGAGCGACCGGTCCGAAGACCGGGCGCGCATCCGCGGTTTCGATCTCTGGGACCGGTTCCGGCTCCGGCATCAGCACGCCGACCGTCGAGGGGTCGAGCGTTGCGATCGGCCCGTCGCGCGGGGTGAGCACCGGCACGTCGAGAGCCTGCGGGCGGTAGAGCCGGTCGAAGGCCTCCGTCGCAGGGGCGGTGATCTCCGCGCCGTCGGGAAGGCCGGCGACCTGCTCCGGCACCTCGGCCATCGGATCGATCTCGGCGAGCACTCCTGGAACCTGATCGACGGGTGTGAAGCGGACCTTCTGGACTTCCTGCAGGACGGACCAGCCGCCGTAGCCGATCGCCGCGATCAGGGCGACAAGGACGACGACCGAGCCGATCGCGCTCGGTTCGATCCGCGACAGCGCCGCCTCGCCCTTCGGGATGAACGACACCCTGGGCTCGACGAAGGGATCGCGCAACCCGGTGCCGCGCGCCTCGTGCGCCTTCGGCTGCGGTTTCGGCGCCGAGCCGAGCCCTGTCGGATTCGTGAAGCTGCCTTCCTCGCAGAAGGTCTTGAACGCCCAGTCGGGGTCGAGGTTCAGGTAACGGGCATAGGATCGCACGTAGCCCGCGACGAACCCGGGCGTCTCGAACGCGGAGGGATCGGCGTTCTCGATCGCCGCGATGTAGGTCGCCTTGATCTTGAGTTCGCGCTGGACGTCGAGCAGCGACTTGCCCATGGTCGCCCGCTCGCCGCGCATCACGTCGCCCAGGCGCAAATCGAAGTCGTCGAAGCCCTTCGGCTTCGACCGGTCAGGTGTTTGGATGTCGGGCGGCGCCGACTGACGCCTGGTCATCTGCCCTGCCCCATCAAAGCCATCGTCCCCAAGACGCCGACGTTCAGAATCGCCGGGTAAGCTGCACCTCAGACGTTAACACAGGCCAAATGCCCGTGCACCCGGGGAAAGACTAGGCGGAAAGCTCGGCGCGATTTAGCGCACAATGCGCCCAAAGTTTGTCCATGGCACGGACGAGAGCGTCGATCTCGTCGGGACCGTGGACCGGGGACGGCGTGAACCGCAGCCGTTCGGTGCCGCGCGGCACCGTGGGGAAGTTGATCGGCTGGACGTAGATCCCGAAATCCTCCAGCAGCATGTCCGAGAGCTGCTTGGTGTGGACCGGGTCGCCGACGATGACCGGCACGATATGCGAGCCGTGGTCGATCAGGGGAAGCCCGAGGCCCTTCAGCCGCGTCTTGAGGATCTTCGCCTGCGTCTGGTGCCTGTCGCGGAGCGCCCGATCGGACTTGAGATGCCCCACCGAGGCCGCCGCGCCTGCCGCTATTCCCGGCGGGAGCGAGGTGGTGAAGATGAAGCCCGGAGCGTAAGACCTTATCGCATCGCACATCTTCGCGCTCGAGGCGATGTAGCCGCCCATCACGCCGTAGGCCTTGGCAAGCGTCCCGTTGATGATGTCGATCCGGCCCATGAGACCGTCGCGCTCGGCGACGCCCGCGCCGCGGGGACCGTACATGCCAACGGCATGGACCTCGTCGATATAGGTCAGCGCGCCGAATTCGTCGGCGAGATCGAGAAGCGCCTCGATCGGCCCGAAGTCGCCATCCATCGAGTAGACCGATTCGAACGCTATGAGCTTGGGCGCGCCCGGATCGTCGGCCTCCAGAAGCGTCCGCAGGTGCGCCACGTCGTTGTGACGGAAGACGCGCTTCGACCCTCCGTTGCGGCGGATGCCTTCGATCATCGAGGCGTGGTTCAGTTCATCCGAATAGATGATGAGCCCCGGAAAGAGCTTCGGCAAAGTGGACAGCGTCGCATCGTTGGCGATGTAGGCCGAGGTGAAGAGAAGCGCCGCTTCCTTCTGGTGCAGATCGGCCAGTTCCGCCTCGAGACGCTTGTGAAAGACCGTGGTGCCCGAGATGTTCCGCGTCCCGCCCGAGCCCGCGCCGGTGGCGTCGATCGCCTCGTGCATGGCCTCCAGCACCACGGGATGCTGCCCCATTCCGAGGTAGTCGTTGCCGCACCAGACCGTCACCGGGCGCTCCGATCCGTCCGGGCGCCGCCAGACAGCGTGGGGAAACGCGCCTTTGCGGCGTTCGATGTCGATGAACGTGCGATAGCGCCCCTCGTCGTGGAGCTTCTGGATCGCCTCGTCGATCTTCGCCTCGTATTCCACCGGGTGGTCCCCCCCTCGCATCTCGTTTGGGCTATGTATGATCCGGGTCCAGAAAACTAAACCCGTCATTATGTCGCCCTGACATAGATCAATCCGCGATCACCGTGACGCAATCATTGGCGCCCCGGGATCGCGCGTTGCACTGCGCCACCGCCTGCGCCGCGGCTCCGGGACCCGTCGCGATCGCGAACTGTCCCGACAGCGGCGATATCGACAGCGCTTTCTCGCCGCGCTCCCGGCGATACGTCTCTCGAAACGCCGTCGTCGCGCCCAGCGACAGCTCGAGCGGGCGTGCCTCGTATCCGCGCGGCAGGACCCGCGCCGCGATCCGGCAGGGCCGCGTCCCCGCCCGCCGCGCCGCGTCGCAGGCCGCGAGCGCCGCGCGGTCCGCCGCCGCGACGCCATGATGATTCGCCGCGCTGATCGGGCCGGGCTCCTCGAGGAGCCCGTCGTCCGGCGAATAGGCGATCGACGAATACCAGTAGAGCGGCTGGCGAAGCTGCGTTTCGGCCAGATCGATGACCTGCACGAGAATCTCCCTGTCACGCTCGGACAGTTCGGCGGAGAGCGCGATGGCCTGGCCGCGGGCCGCGAAAAGGAGATCGTCCGCGCGGTCGCCGCCGACAGGTTGCGCCGTCGCTGCGCCCGCCGCGAGGAGCGCCGCCACCGTCAGAATCGCCGTCCGCATCGTCTTCCTCCCGACCGTCAGGTCTTTCCGGGTCACGCCTGATCTATCGCGAACGCCCGGTTTCTCCACTTGCCTCACTGGACAGTGACCCGCGGACTGATACCGTCGCCACGGTCAACGAACAAGGGATGCCGCCATGAGCCTCGACAAGGTCCTGAACACCATCGACGAAACCCTCCCCGACGCGATGGACCGGCTCTTCGAGCTTCTGCGGATACCGTCGATCTCGACCGATCCGGCCCATGCCGACGACGTCGGTCGCGCCGCCGACTGGCTCGTCGGGGAACTGCGAGGACTTGGCGCCGAGGCGGAAAAACGCGCCACCGCCGGACACCCCATCGTCGTCGGCCGAATCGGAGAGGGCGCGCCGCACCTCATGTTCTACGGCCACTACGACGTTCAGCCCGCCGACCCGCTCGAGCTCTGGGACCGCGACCCGTTCGACCCGGCGATCGAGAAGACATCCAAGGGCGAGGTCATCCGGGGCCGCGGCACATCGGACGACAAGGGTCAGCTGATGACCTTCGTCGAGGCGTGCCGGGCCTGGATCGCGGTGAACGGAACGCTGCCCTGCCGGATCACCTTCTTTCTCGAAGGCGAGGAGGAATCGGGCTCGCCGTCGCTCGTCCCGTTCCTTAACGACAATGCCGGGGAATTCCGGGCCGATCTCGCGCTGATCTGCGACACCGGGCTTTTCGACGACAGGACGCCGGCGATCACGACGATGCTCCGCGGCCTTCTGGGAGAGGAAATCACGATCACCGGCCCGAACCGGGACCTCCACTCGGGCCACTTCGGCGGCGCCGCGATCAACCCCATCCGCGTGCTCGCGCGGATCATCGCGACGCTGCACGACGAGACCGGGCGCGTGACCGTGCCCGGCTTCTACGAGGGCGTGCCCGAGCTTCCCGACGCGATCGCCGCGCAGTGGGACGCGCTTGGCTTCGACGCGGAGGAGTTCCTCGGCGCCGTTGGCCTCTCCAGACCCGCCGGCGAGTCGAACCGTTCCGCGCTCGAGATGATCTGGTCGCGGCCGACCTGCGAGGTGAACGGGATCAGCGGCGGCTACACCGGCGACGGATTCAAGACCGTCCTACCCTCCAAGGCCACCGCCAAGATCAGTTTCCGGCTCGTCGGAACCCAGGACCCTCATGCGATCCGCAAGAGTTTCCGGAAGATGGTCGAGGCGATACTCCCGCCCGACTGCACGGTCGAGTTCAAGGGCCATGGCGCCTCGCCCGCCTCGGTCATGTCGACGGACGACCGGGCCTTCGAGAAGGCACGTCTCGCGTTGTCGCAGGAGTGGCCCAACCCGGCGGCCTTCGTGGGGGCCGGCGGATCGATCCCGATCGCCGGCTACTTCAAGTCGATCCTCGGGACCGAGTCGATGCTCGTCGGCTTCGGCCGCGAGGACGATGCGATCCATTCGCCGAACGAGAAATACGCGGTCGAGAGCTTCCACAAGGGCGCGCGCAGCTGGGCGCGGATCCTCGATGCGCTCGCGCGGTGACGCCGGGGCCAAGGGCGGCCTCTGCCTCGCCGACCTCCTCAGGGCGCGTTCGCGGCGCAGCGAGGCCTGCTGACGGAGTGTCCCCGCGGGGACATGATATCTGGAGGACGGCTGGCGCGGTTGACGGGACTCGAACCCGCGACCCCCGGCGTGACAGGCCGGTACTCTAACCAACTGAGCTACAACCGCGCATCGCGGGGAACGTCTGGATCGGACAGCGGTGGCGCGGTTGACGGGGCTCGAACCCGCGACCCCCGGCGTGACAGGCCGGTACTCTAACCAACTGAGCTACAACCGCTCGCTGCCCGTCCGGGCGGTCCCGAACGTGTCGCGCGTTCTAGGGCCGCGCCCCGCCCGCGTCAAGCGGATATGGACTGCGCCCGCGCGCCGGCCAGCGGTGGACAGGAGCGCCGTCGAACGTCGGACCCCCGGCTAGCCCCGGCCACGTCGGGGCGCTCCCGCCGATGACGAGGAACCGCGATCTCTGCGCGCCGTTCTTTCGACAAGGGACGGTCCCGCTGCCCATCAGGGTCGTGGCGGGTCGGGCCCGGACCCAAAGAACCCGATACGAGGACCAGGTGGCGGAACCCGGAAAAGCTCAGGACCCTTCACAGGCCGGCGCGGACTGGTGGAGGCGCACGCTCGAGACCGCGCTCGGACCGCCGTTCACGACGGGTAATTGCGTGGACCTCCTTCAGAACGGGGAGGAGATCTTCCCGGCGATGCTCGAGAGCATCCGGGCGGCGCGGAGACGGATCGAGTTCCTGACGTTCGTCTACTGGACCGGCGACATCGCGGTGGAAATGGTCGAAGCGCTCTCCGAACGGGCTCAAGCCGGCGTGGAGGTGCTGATCCTCCTCGACGGCTTCGGCGCCCGGCCGATGCGGAAGGAACTGGTCAAGGATCTGCAGCGTGCAGGGTGCCGGATCCGCTGGTTCCGCGCCCTGCCGCGCTGGCAGGTTTGGCAGGACGACAATCGCACCCACAGGAAGATCCTGGTGTGCGACGGCGCGGTGGCCTTCACCGGCGGCGTCGGGATCGCCTCGGAGTGGGAAGGGTCCGCGGACGGGCCCGAGCACTGGCGCGACAACCACTTCCGTATCCGGGGGCCCGCGATCCGCGGCCTGAGATCCGCCTTCTACGGCGACTGGATGGAGGAGACCGGCACGATCGCGGATCTCATCAACGACACCGACGACGTCTCCGAGGCCGGCGACGTCGAGCTTCAGGTCGTGCTCTCCCAGGCGGCGACAGGGTGGAACGCCTCGGCGCGCCTGCAGGACGCGCTGATCCAGACGGCCCGCGACTGCGTCCGCATCCAGACGCCCTACCTGTCGCTGACCGCCACGCAGACCGAGGCGCTGCTCGACGCGCGCGACCGCGGCGTGAGCGTCGAGATCATGTTCCCCGGTCCCCACCAGGACAAGAGGGTGTCGGAACTCTCGGCGTCGAAGGAGATCGTCGCGCTGCTTCAGTCCGGCGTGACGGTGTGGCGCTACCAGCCGACCATGCTGCACTCCAAACTGATCACCGCCGACGGCGAGGTGGCGAGCCTCGGCACCGCGAACTTCAACGGACGCTCCATATTCAAGGACAACGAGGTCTGCGTGAACGTGCTCGACCGCCGGTTCACCGCGATGATGGACGACGTCTTCGAAGCGGACAGAGCCGACTGCGAGAAAAGTACGCTTGGCGACTGGAAAAGCCGGGGCCCGTTCCGGCGGCTGGGCGAATCCTTCAGTCGGCTTGCAGGCCACGAAACTTAGCCGTCGCACCTCCGGTCTCCGCACCGCGCCAGCGTCAGGCGGCATTCCGCGCGTCGCGTCCGTCGCCCGTCTTCATGTCGAGTTCGCCGCGCAGTCTCGGCAGCGCCTCCGGATATTCCGCCTGCAGCCAGCCGATCATCCTCTCGCGCACCTCGCACCGAAGATCCCACGCCTGCGGCGAGGTTCGCGCGCTCATCAGGCCACGCAGGGTGACGGTATCCTTGTCGGCGTCGGTGACCTGGAGGTTGACCACCCGTCCGTCCCAGTGCGGCGAGGCGCGCACGGTCTCCTCGAGTTTCTCGCGCACGTCCTCGACCGGCACGGTATAGTCGAGATACCAGTAGACCGACCCGATGATCGAGGCGCTGTCCCGGGTCCAGTTCTGGAACGGGTGTTCGATGAAGTACGACAGCGGCACGACGAGGCGCCGCCAGTCCCAGAGCCGGATCACGACGTAGGTCGCGAAGATCTCTTCGATCCAGCCCCACTCGCCCTCGACGATGACCACGTCCTCGATCCGGATCGGCTGGGTTATGGCGATCTGGATGCCAGCGATCAGGTTCGCCAGAACGGGCCGCGCGGCGAAGCCGAGAATGAGGCCCGCCGCACCGGCGGAGGCGAAGAGGCTGACGCCGTATTCCTGCACGCTTTCGAAGGTGAGGAGCACGGCGCCGACCGTGAAGATGGCGATGACGATGCTTGCCGACCGGCGCAGGACGCGGATCTGGGTGACGTACTTGCGCGCCTCGAGGTTGTCCTCGGCCTCGAGACTGTACCCGCGGATCGACCGCTCCGAGAAGTGGTGGATCAGCAGGATCACCGTCCAGCCGATCAGGGTGATCAGCAGGATGAGGATCAGCCGGCCCACACCCGCCTGCCAACCGAACGGCAGGTCGATGCGCGGCACGACGATGGCGAAGGCCGCCAGGATGAACGCCAGCCGCGCCGGACGCCGGGCCCGGCGGAGGAGCGAGGCACCGATGCTGTCGGGGGCCTCGACATGGCGGCGCAGGGCGCGCCAGACGGCCCAGTGCAGGACCAGCGCCACGCCGAGCGTCGCCGAGAGCACGAGCACATCGACGACCGGCTCGGACAGCAGGGCGATGCCCGCCCGCATGTCCTCGAAGCTGGAGCGCAGCTGTTCCATCACCCGTCACGCAATCCCGGTCACGACGCCGGCGTCCGCCATGCCGTGGATGCCGGTCCCCGAGGCGAGATCTTGCGGAAAACCGGCGCGATCATCCACACGCCGCCCGCCACGCCGCGGTTCCCCGACGGCAGACCGACTGTCGCATCCCTCACCGGAGCCTCTCTTTCGCATACCATTGCGAACAACGTGAGCTGCAGGATGTAGTTCCGAACCGCCCCGTGCGCGCGTCGCGGACAGGCGCGGACCGTGCGGCGATCGGGGGAGCGCGCCCCGCCCCGCTCCAGTCAGGCGCGGTGCTGCGCACGCTAGAAGCTGCTCAGCGCGATCGCCCCGAAGTAGACGCCCAGAAGCGCGAGGCTCTCGCCGCCGATACCTCCCGGTCCCTGCCGCTCGCGATAGATGAGACCGAGTAGCAGGATCGCCGACATCACGAGACCGGTGGAGACCCAGAACACGTCGTCCTGCGTGATGCTGTGGTAGAGCGACCCGTCGCGGTAGCCCACGTCGGAGATCGTCAGGAAGATCGTGTCGAAGGTGTTGCCGCCGATGATGCCGCCGACCGCGAGTTGGAGCGCGCCTCTGCGCACCGCGGCGAGGGTCGTGACGAGTTCGGGCAACGACGTGACGACCGCCGTCATGAGCGCACCGACGACGGTGGCCGAGAGGTCGAACCGGTCGACCACCTCGCCGCCGACCTGAGCCAGCAGCCACCCGGCACCGCCGAGCGCGAGCATCAGCAAAAGGAACAGTGCGATCAGTCCGCGCGCCGGCTTGTCGGGCTCGTCGCCCTCGTCCGGCGTATCCTCGCGCGTCTCCGGCGTATCGACGGGCCGCCACATCGGCTCTTCGCGGAGCCGCGACGTGGACACCACGCCCAGCACGTAAACGGCGGGAATGACGAACGACGCGGGATGGATCGCCCAGATGGTGACGTCGGGCATGGTGGTGGCCGCAAGCGGGATCGCGAGAAGCAGGATCAGCATCCCGCACTGGTAGACGTTGGCAAGCTCGGCCGCCGCGTGTTCGAGGTTCGCGCGGCGGTAGATCGTGTCGGCGAGCGCCAGGAACGCCGTCTGCGCGGCGATCCCTCCGACGCCGTTCGAGAAGGCGAGCGACGCCCGCCCGTCGAGCGCGGAGGTGAGCGAGACCATGACACCGGAAACCGACGTCGCCGCACCGAGGAGAACGCCACCCACGACCGCCTCGCCCAGACCGGTGCGGTCCGAGATGCGGTCGGCGAGACCCGTCATCCTCATGCCCGCGAACAGGATGACGAGCGCGGCCGCTGCGCCCGCGCCGACGAGAGCGAGAGATGAGAAATCGGAAAACACGCTCCGACAACGCCCGAGGCTCTGGGCGGGGTTCCCCCGCCCCGCAGGAACCCCGCCGCAGGCGCCGCGTTGACCGCAGGATCAACATCCTTGGAGCCATCCATGCCGCACCGCTATTCGCGCCGCAGTGTCCTGACGATGGCCGGGGGCGGGCTGGCCGCGACCGTGGCGCCGGTCCGTCACGCCTTCGCGCAGGTCGATGACCGGCCGTGGTTCTTCCTGACCGACGACGAGGCCCGGTGGCTCGCGGCGATCACGGACGTCTTCATCCCCGAGGACGCGTTCCCCTCGGCCAGCCAGGCGGGTGTCGTGGACTACATCGATTTCCAGATGGCGACCGACTACGGACGCGGCGACGGGCTCTACCTGCAAGGGCCGTTCCCGGAGGGCACGCCCGAACAGGGCTACCAGCTTCCCCTCACGCCGGCCGAACTGATCCGGGCCGGCATCGCGGGGGCCCGCGGCGAGGTCGACCTCGCCCGGATGGATGGCGCTCAACGCGAGGCCTGGGTGACAGACCTGTCGGAACGGGACGACGGCATCGGCGATGTCCCCGCGGGGACATTCTTTTCGGAGTTGCTCAGTCTCGCGAACGAAGGCTACTTCGCCGATCCGATCTATCTCGGCAACAAGGGCTACGCGGGTTGGGACATGGTCGGCTTTCCCGGTGCGCACGCCTACTACCTTGACCTCGTCGACGAGCACAACCGGCCCTACCGCAGGCAGCCGATGGGGGTCGCGCACGATCCCTCCGGCCGCTCGACCCTGCCGCGCCCGGTCGGTCGGGGGGGATGAGCGATGGCTGACCGCACGCTTCCCAGGACCGACGTCGTGATCGTCGGAGGCGGCTGGACCGGCCTCACCGCCGCCTACGAGCTTGCCAACGCCGGGCAGCGCTGCGTGGTTCTCGAACGGGGCGGCCCGCGCCACGACGCCACCCATTTCGCCGGACCCGAAGAACACGACGAGCTGAAATACGCCCTTCGCTACGGCCACATGATGGACGTCAAGCGCGAGACGCTGACCTTCCGGCACGACCGCCGCCAGCAGGCGCTGCCGATGCGCCGTCTGGGGTCGTTCCTGCCCGGATCGGGACTGGGTGGCGCGGGCATCCACTGGAACGGCCAGCTTTGGCGGCCCTTGCCTTCCGACCTCAGGATGCGGTCGCATTACACCGAGAGATACGGCGCCGACTTCATCCCCGACGATATCGCGATCCAGGACTGGGGCGTCACCTACGACGAGCTGCAGCCGCATCTCGACTTCTTCGAGCGGATCTGCGGCACAGCGGGACGGGCCGGCAACCTCGACGGCGAGGCGCACCCCGGCGGCAACCCCTTCGAGGGGCCACGCACCAGCGATTACCCGAACCCGCCGATGCAGCAGCCGATCTCGAACACGCTCTTCGGCGAGGCGGCGGAACGGCTGGGGCTCAATCCTTTCCCGATGCCGTCCGCGAACGTCACCCGGGCCTACGAAAACCCCTACGGGGCACAGCTTCATCCCTGCACCTACTGCGGCTTCTGCGAACGTTTCGGCTGCGGTTACCTCGCGAAGGCCGACCCGATCATCTGCGTCTACGACCGGATCAGGGATCACGAGAACTTCGAGATCCGTTTCGGCGCGCAGGTCCTCAAGGTCGAGACGTCCCAGGACGGGCGCACCGCCACGGGCGTCACCTATCAGGGCGAGGACGGTCTCGACTACTTCCAGCCGGCCGATACCGTCTGCCTCTGCGCCTATGCGCTCTGGAACGTGCACCTGATGCTGGTCTCCGGGCTCGGCCGGCCCTACGATCCGCAGACCCGCACCGGCACGGTGGGGCGCAACTACAGCTATCAGACGATCGCCGCCGTCGACGCCTTCTTCGACGACGAGATCGTCACCAATCCCTTCATGGGCGCCGGGGCGCTCGGCGTGGTGGTCGACGACTACAACGGCGACAACTTCGACCATTCCGATCTCGGCTTCCTCGGCGGCGGCTACATCGCCTGCAAGCAGTACCATGGCCGCCCGATCAGCTATCAGCCGGTGCCCGAAGGCACGCCCCCCTGGGGTGCGCAGTGGAAGCGAGCGGTGCGCGAGACCTACGGCCACCACGGCGATCTCGTCGTGCACGGCTCGTCGGTTTCGACGCCGGAGAACTACCTCGACCTCGACCCGACCTGGACCGACGCCTACGGCCGCCCGCTGCTGCGGATGACGTTCAACTTCCCCGAGAACGACCGGCGGATGAGCGACTACGTCATGAACCGGGCCGTCGAGATCGCGCAGGAGATGGAGCACGTGACCTCGGTGGCCTCCACGAACCTCGCCGCGGTTGACAGCAACTACAGCATCGTCCCCTACCAGACGACGCACAACGTCGGCGGCGCGGCGATCGGCACCGATCCCTCGACGAGCGTCGTCAATCGCTACGGCCAGATGTGGGACCACCACAACGTCTTCGTCTTCGGCGCCTGCCTGTTCCCGCAGAACCTCGGCTACAACCCGACCGGCCCGCTGATGGGGCTCGCGTACTGGACGCTCGAGCACCTCAAGGGCGACTACCTCGACAATCCGCGCCCCCTGATGGACGCGTGAGAAAGGATCCCCGATGCCGCGCATCACGACCCCTGCCCGTCCCGCCGCCCTGCTCGCCGGCGCGATCGCGATGGCAGCGCCGGGAGCGGCCCAGGACTTTGACACCCAGCCCTCGATCCGCGAGATGGAGAGCCGTCTCGAAGACCAGCACGTCCTTTTCGGCGTCGAGATCGAGAGCGACGTGACCGACGACCTTCTGGAGCTCGGCCGGCTCGTTGCGATGGGCGGCGCCGAAGCCGGCGGCTCGGGCATGGCCTGCGTGTCCTGCCACGGCGCGGAAGGACGCGGCGACGGCTCCGGGGCGTTCCCCCGCATCGCCGGGCAGCCGGGCTGGTATCTCTACAAGCAGCTGACCGACTATGCCTCCGGCGCCCGGCCGAACCGGGTCATGAGCGGTATCGCGCAACGTCTCACCGAGACCGAGATGGAGGCCGTGTCGGCGTACTATGCCGCCATCGACGCGCCCTTCCGCCCGGTCCTCGGCACCGTCGACGCGCAGACGCTGCAATGGGGCGGCCAGCTTGGCGCGGCGGGCTCCGCAGAGCTCGGCATTCCGGCCTGCGTCAACTGCCACGGGCCGCAGGGGACGGGAAACCCCCCGTCGGTTCCCTATCTCGCGGGCCAGTACGCCAACTACATGACGCACCAGCTCCAGCTCTGGAAGGACGGCACCCGCGACAACGACGCGATGAACGTGATGTCCGCCATCGCGTCGAAGATGACGGAGGAGGACATGCGCGCGGTCAGCGAATACTACGCCCGCGTCCGCCCTCCGGAGCGCGAAGACCTGAGCGGCACCGCCCGGACCACCGCGGCGGAGGGCGCCGCGGGCGGCGACTGAGCCCATGGGCCGCGCTGCCTCCATCGTCGCCGGGCTCGCGGCGCTCGCGCTCTGCGTGCTCGCCATGATCTGGTCGGCGATGCCGCCGATGGCCGGCCCCGCCCGCGCCGTCGTCGCGCCGCTCGCCGACGCTGCCCATCGTGTCGTGGCCTGGTACCGCTCCGGCCCGGCCGACGGTCATCCGGACTGGGACGCCGCGGCGCGCGAGGTGTTCGGGGGGGACGCCGGGATCGGCGCGGATCTCATCGCCCTCCACGGATGCGGCGCCTGCCACGCCGTGCCCGGGATCACGGGCGCGAACGGATCGGTCGGACCGTCGCTCGAAGGCTTCGCACGCCGCTCCTATGTTGCGGGCATTCTTCCCAACGAACCCGGCGGGCTGACCCGCTGGCTCGTCGATCCCCCGGCGCATGCGCCGGACACGGCGATGCCCGATCTCGGGCTCACCGAGGAGGAGGCGCGCCACATCGCTGCGTTCCTCTATGGCCAGGGGGGAGGTTGATGGAGGCCGACGGGGGATATGCCGACAGCACGCTCGGCCTCTGGGGCGCGCAGTCGTCGCTGGTGAACGCCGGGCGCGGCGCCGATGCCATTCTCCCGCTCACGATCGGCATGACCGTCGCCTTCGGTGTGGTCTTCGTGCTCGTCCTCGCGCTCGTCTGGTTCGCCTGGCGGCGCGACAGGCCGGCAGGACACTGGTGGCTGTGGTCGGGCGGGATCGTCCTGCCGCTCGTCTCCATCGTCGCGCTCATGGCGATATCGACGCCGACGCTCCGGGCGCTCGTGACCGAAAGCGACGACGCCCTCGTGATCGAGGTCACCGGCAAGCAGTTCTGGTGGGACGTGGTCTACGATCCGGACGGCATCGCGCTGCGCGACGCCAACGAAATCGTCCTGCCAAGGGGCCGGCCCGTCACCTTCCGGCTCCTGTCCGACAACGTGATCCATTCCTTCTGGGTGCCGTCGCTCACCGGCAAGATGGATATGATCCCCGGCCGGGTGAACATGCTGCCCGTGCTGGCGGAGGAGACGGGGCGTTTCCGGGGCCAGTGCGCCGAGTTCTGCGGCCTCTCGCATCCGCGCATGGCGTTCGAGGTGGTCGTGCTGGAGCCCGATGCATTCGACCGCTGGCTCGAGCGGACGCAGGGCGAGGCGCGCGACGCGGCGCGTCCCGAGATCGTCGAGGGACGGAACGTCTTCCTCGATGCGGGCTGTGCTGCCTGCCACGCGATCCGCGGCGTGGCCGAAGGCGCCCGGCTCGGACCCGATCTGACCCGCGTGGGGGCGCGCGGAAGTCTCGGCGGGGGCATGTGGCGGATGAACCAGGGCACTCTTGCGGGATGGATCGCGGATGTGCAGGACATGAAGCCCGGCGCGCAAATGCCCTCCTACAATCACCTTTCCGGCCCGGAGCTCAGGGCGCTCTCGGCCTATCTGGCCAGTCTCGAATGACCGACACAGCCCCGGAATCACCGCACTACACCGCACATCGGAAGGGCGAGGCGGACAAGGATTTCGACGCCATCTGGGCGCAGCCGTCGGGCATCCGCTCCTGGAGCGCGGTCAATCACCGCATCGTCGGCAAGAGATTTCTCGTCACCGGCTTCGTCTTCTTCCTGATCGCCGGAGTGCTCGCGCTGCTCGTGCGCACCCAGCTCATCGTGCCGGAGAATACATTCCTCGACAGCGAGACCTATAACCAGGTCTTCACGATGCACGGGACGCTGATGATGTTCCTCTTCGCGATCCCGATGCTCGAGGGCTTCGCGGTCTACCTCATCCCGCTCATGGTGGGCGCGCGCGACCTCGTCTTCCCCCGTCTCGGCGCCTTCGGCTACTACTGCTTCCTGTTCGGCGGCATCCTCGTGCTGTCGTCCTTCCTGTTCGACGCCGCGCCCGCGGGCGGCTGGTTCATGTACGTGCCGCTGTCCACCTCGGACTATACCGAGGGGCTTTCGGCGGACTTCTGGCTGATCGGGATCACGCTCGCCGAAATCGCGAGCGTCACGGCGGCCGTGGAGATCATCGCATCGATCCTCTGCTCGCGCGCGCCGGGCATGAGCCTCACGAAGATGCCGGTTCTGATGTGGTACTTCCTCGTCACCGCCTTCATGATCGCCGTCGGGTTTCCGCCGCTCATCATCGCGTCGATCCTGCTGGAATCCGAGCGCCTGCTCGGCCTGCCGTTCTTCGACCCGTCGCTCGGCGGCGACCCGCTCCTCTGGCAGCACCTGTTCTGGCTCTTCGGCCACCCGGAGGTCTACATTATCTTCCTGCCCGCGGCGGGCATCGTCGCGACGATGCTGCCGACTTTCGTGGGCAAGCCGCTCTTCGGATACGGCTTCGTCGTCGCCGCGGTCGTGACGATGGGGGTGATCTCCTTCGGGCTCTGGGCGCACCACATGTTCGCGACCGGCCTTCCGATCATGTCGCTGACGCTGTTCTCGGCGGCCTCGACGATGGTGGCGATACCGACCGGCGTGCAGATCTTCTCCTTCATCGCCACGCTGACCCTCGGCCGGCCGCGGCTCACCGTGCCGATGCTCTTCATCCTTGGGTTCCTCTTCATCTTCGTGCTGGGCGGTCTCACGGGGGTGATGCTCGCCGCCGTCCCGTTCAATCTCCAGGCGCACGACACCCATTTCGTCGTGGCCCACCTTCACTACGTCCTGATCGGCGGCTTCGTCTTTCCGATGATGGGCGGGCTCTATTACTGGATGCCGCACATCACCGGCCGGATGATGTCGGAGCGGATCGGGACATGGGTCTTCTGGCTCATGTTCGCGGGCTTCAACCTCGCCTTCTTCATGATGCATCTGACGGGATTGCGCGGAATGCCGCGCCGCATCGCCACCTATCCCGAAGGCATCGGATGGGACCGGTTGAACATGCTGTCGACGATCGGCGCCTACATCCTGACGGCCGGCATCGCGCTCTTCATCTGGGATTTCTTCCGTCACCGCCGCACCGGTCCGGCGGCCGGGCGGAACCCCTGGGGCGCGGCGACCCTCGAATGGCTCTATCCCCCGGTCGCGCCGGGCTACAATTTTCGCGCGATCCCCGAGATCCGCGCGCGCGAGCCGCTGTGGGAGCAGCCGGAGTTTCTCGACCGGCCGCCGGACGAGATCACGGGCGCGCTCCGCGCGTATCCCGATCACCGGCGCGAGACGATAGGCTGCGATCCGGTGACGGGCGCGCCGCTCCAGATCCTGCGGCTGCCGCACCCGACATGGACGCCGCTGATCTCGGCCTTCGGCATCGCGCTGGCCTTCGCGGCGACGCTTGCATCGGTCTACTGGCTCGTCGGCCTGGGCGGCGCGATCGCGCTCGCAGGGATCACGGCCTGGGTCTGGGAACCCTCCGACAGCGGCGTCACCCGGGCCACGGGAATCCGGCACGGCCTGGAACTGCCGGTCAATATCGTCGACAGGCGGAGCCACCTGCACATCGGGATCGTGGGGACGCTCCTGATCTCCTTTGCGCTGTTCGGCTCGCTCCTCTTCGGTGGGCTCTATCTGTGGAACACCGAGCCTTCGTTCGCCGACCGGACGGCGACGCCCGACAGCCGCGCGGCGCTCATGGCGGCCGCGAGCGGTCTCGTCATGGCCGGCCTCGGCTGGCTCGCCAACCGTTGGGCGCAAGACAACGCCTTTAGAGCCGCAGGGCTCATCGACCTGGGCCTCGTCGCTCTTGCGCCCCTGACGGCCGCGCTCCTTCTCGCCGCCCTCCTGCCCGTCGATCCCTGGGCCAGCGCCTTCGGCGCCGTTGGCTGGGCGCTCGGCGCCTTCGTGACGGCTCACCTCGCGGTCGTCCTGTGGTGGGCGCTGATCAACGCGGTACGCAAGCTCACGGGACTGGTCGGGCCCGGGCAGACCCTGCCGGACCTCTTGCTGATGACCTTCTGCAAGGCCACGGCGGCGATGACGCTCGTCACGGCCGCCGCATATCTGGCGGTGGCGTCATGACGCCGCTCGCCCGCAGGATCGCGCTGCCCGCCCTGCTCTGGGCGCTGCATTTCATCGTGGTCTATGCGCTGATCTCGGCCGGCTGCGCGGCGCGCGCGCTTGCCGAGGTGGATGTCGTGCGGGGCCTCGCCGTCGTCGCGACATGCGCTGCGGCCGCGGTCGCCCTCGTCTGGTTGATCTCGGCCGGACTCGAGAGGCGGCGGGCGCCCGCGGGCTCCGACGCCGCAGCCCTTGCGAGCGCCGGCTGGTGGACCGCCCTGATCTCGCTTCTCGCCATTCTCGCCAACCTTTGGCCGGTCGTGCTCCTCGGGAGCTGCACCGGATAGGAGGAAACAACATGGACCAGGACTACACCCCGTTTTGCGGACCGCCCCCGCTTCCCGGCGAGGTGCTGTCGCGATGGACGCTCGACTCCTGGCTTCTTGCCGGGCTCGCCATCATCCTCGCCCTCGGCGTCAGGAGCGCGACCGACCGGCGGCTCTTCACGCTCGGCTGGAGCATCGCGGCGCTGCTCTTCGTCTCGCCGCTCTGCGCGGCGTCGATGGCGCTCTTCTCGGCGCGCGTCGGCCAGCACGTCCTCCTCGTCCTCGTCGCGGCACCGATCCTCGCCGCCGCCCTGCCGAAGGCACGAATCCCAGCGCTTCCCGTCGCCGGAGCCTTCGCGGCGCTGTTCTGGCTCTGGCATGCGCCGGCCCCCTATGCGGCGACGCTCGCCTCCGACCTCGTATACTGGGCGATGCACCTCAGCCTCGCCGGGACGGCCGTTCTTCTTTTCTCCACCCTCTTCGCCGCGCCCGAGCGCGGTATCCCCGCGGTGGCGCTCACCGGCGCGCAAATGACCCTCTTTGCGGTCCTGCTCACCCTGTCGCCCGCCCCCTGGCACCCGTGGCACACGCTGACCACGCTGCCTTACGGGCTCACCGCGATCGCCGATCAGCAGCTCGCGGGCGCGCTGATGTGGGTGGGCGGCGGCGGTGTCTTCACCGCCCTCGTCGGATGGCTCGCATGGCGGTTCCTGAGCGCCAGCGCGGAGAAGACCCGAACCGGGCGGGCGGCATGACATGGCGGACGTGCAACAACAGGAAATCGAGCGGATCGACCGCCTGGCGAAACTTCTCGACGCCCGCTTCCGGGTGCCCGGCACGCCGATCCGCTTCGGCCTCGACTCGATCGTGGGCCTCATCCCCGGCGTCGGCGACCTCGCGATGGCCGCGCCCTCGGCCTGGATGATCTGGCGCGGCTGGCAGCTCGGCGTGCGCCGACGGGGCCTCGTCCGAATGGGCGTGAACACCGGTGTCGATCTGGCGGTCGGCTCGATCCCGATCCTCGGCGATCTGTTCGACCTCGGCTTCAAGGCGAACCTCCGGAACGCCGGCATCCTGAGATCGGAGCTCGGGCGCGGCGGCCCGGACCGTGACCGGGGAGCGCGATCCGGAACGCGCGCGGGGCCGCGCGAGTTGGGTCAGCGGGATCCACCGGATCGCGGAGGTGCCCGATGACCCCACCGGCAAGCGAACAACAGACGCCGCAGGAACGCCGGAGCCGCGTGAGCCTCGTCCTGCTTGGCGGAGTCCTCGTGCTTCTCGTGGGATGGGCGCTGACGGCGACCGCGGCCGTCGCCGTGCCGCTCGTCTTCGCGCTCTTCATCGCGATCTTCGTCTATCCGGTCTACAAGAGAATGGCCCGCGCCCTGCCGGACAGCTTCCGCTGGCTCGGGCTTGTCGCCGTGCTCGTGATCCTTCTCGTGGTTCTCCTGCTCTTCCTCGGCGGCGTCGCGCTTTCCGTGGAGCGGATCATCAACGACCTGCCGTCCTTCTCGGAACAGCTCCAGGACTGGGTGCCCGCCATGGCGTCCGGGGACGACGGTCCGCCCGACCTGTTGAGCATGGCGCGCGAACTCGTCGGCGGTGCGGGCGGCACGCTCGGCGGATGGCTTGTCGACGGGATGACCACGCTCGCGCAGCGGCTCGCCAACATGATGGGCGGGCTGATCGCGGCGACCGTCATCGTGATCTTCCTCGTCCTCCTGATGATCAGCGAGGCCGACCTCTGGAGCGACAAGATGACGGAGCTGTCGCGCGACGGGGACGCGAGATGGCACCGCGTGCTCGTCACCGTCGCCAAGACGGTGCGCCGGTTCATCCTCGTGCGCACCTTCATGGGCGTCGTCTCGGCCTCCGCCTACGTCGGCTGGCTCGCCATCTTCGGGGTGGACCTGCTTCTGGTCTGGGCGGTACTGACCTTCCTTCTGACCTACATTCCGAACCTCGGCTCGGTCCTCTCGGGCCTGCTCCCCACGCTCTACACCTTCCTCGTCTTCGATCCCGGCACCGCGCTCCTGATCGGCGCGGGCATCTTCGTGATCGAACAGGTGATCGGCAATTTCCTCGACCCGCGCCTCCAGGGCCGGGAGGTCGCGCTCTCGCCCGTCGTGATCCTCGTTTCGCTGCTGATCTGGGGCTGGATCTGGGGCGCGGCCGGGGCGTTTCTCGCGACGCCGATGGTCATCGTGCTCGTGACGGTCTGCAACAGCGTCGATGCGCTCCGGCCGGCGGCGCTCTTCTTGTCGAACCAGAGCTCGTACCGCGCCCTCGATGAGACGCTGGGCTGGGACAGGACGGGGCCGGCAGACACCGCCTGACGCTCCGGCCAGGCCCCGAGCGCGACGGCAATCTGGAACCCCGGCAGGCGGCGTCGAGTTGTGGCGCTGACCGTTTCCAGAGAGAATTGGAGAATCCACATGCGCAGACTCGCGAGACTCGCCACCGCAGCAGCTGTCTCCGGCGCCGTCCTGGCCACCGGCGCCTCGGCTCCCGCCATAGCCCAGAACGGTCCCTACGACGCCCCGCCGAGCTTTTCGGCCATGGTGTCCGACAAGTTGCCGGCGGTGGTCGGCATCCTGTCGACCGTGAACCAACCCGAGATCCAGACGCCGGGTCCGCAGCTTCCGCCGGGCCTGGAAGACTTCTTCGGCATGCCGGGACCGCAGACCCCGCCGCCGGGGCCGATGCGCGGCCAGGGATCCGGCTTCATCATCTCTGCGGACGGTTTTCTCGTCACCAACAACCATGTCGTGGCGGGCGCCGACGAAATCGAGGTGGTGCTCGAGGACGAGCGCCGGCTTCCCGCCGAACTGATCGGCACCGATCCGGCGACCGACATCGCGCTTCTCAAGGTCGATGCCGACGGCGAGTTGCCGTTCGTCGAATGGGGCGCTTCCGAAGCTCTGGAAATCGGTGACTGGGTCGTCGCGATCGGCAATCCCTTCGGTCTCGGCGGAACGGTCACGGCCGGCATCGTGTCCGCGAGGTCGCGCAACATCCAGTCCGGGCCCTACGACGACTTCATCCAGACTGACGCGGCGATCAACCGAGGCAACTCCGGCGGCCCGCTGTTCGACGAGAACGGCGACGTGGTGGGCGTGAACACGGCGATCTTCTCGCCCACGGGCGGCAACATCGGCATCGGCTTCGCGGTGCCCTCGCAGGTCGCCGCCCAGATCGTGGCCGATCTTCGCGACGACGGCCAAGTCGAGCGGGGCTGGCTCGGCGTCCAGATCCAGCCGGTCACAGAGGAACTGGCCGGCGCCCTCGCGCTCGAGGACACCATGGGCGCGCTGGTGGCGGACGTCACCGCCGGAAGCCCCGCCGAAGAGGCGGACCTCCGGCCGGGCGACGTGATCGTGGGCTTCGACGGCGAAGAGGTGGCCGATCCGCGCGAGCTGACGTTCGCCGTGGCCGAGATCGATCCCGACACCGAGGTCTCGGTGACGATCGTCCGCCACGGGGAACGCGTCGAAGAGACCGTTTCGGTCGGCCTGCAACCGGCTCTCGGACCAGCCCCAATGGGCGAGCCCGGTGAAGAGGACACGACCGGCACCCCGATGCTCGGCCTTTCGGTCGCGCCTCTCGACGACCAGCTTCGCAGCCGGCTCGCCATCGAGGACGACATCGAGGGCGTCGCGGTTCTTCAGGTCCAGCCGCGCTCTCCGGCATCGGAGGCCGGCATCTCTCAGGGCGACGTGATCCTCTCGGCCTCGGGCACCGACATCGCCGGGGTGGGCGATCTTCGCGAGGCGGCCGGCGCGGCGGCTGACGAAGACCGCCCCCTGCTGTTGCGGCTCTACAGGAACGGAAACTACGTCTTCCGCGCGGTCACCCTGGACACCGAAGACGACTCAGACGGCTGACGGCGACTCGGAGGACACATCCGGCCTCGCCGATGCCGTCGGCGGGGCCGGGCGTTGCAGACAAGGCGCGCGTCGTGGTCGTGCCTGTCAATTCGAGTGGAGGCGAGGCATGCTAGAGAGATCACATTGGCCGGCAGGACTGTCCCGGCCGCAGGAGGGATAACATGGCTGCTCCGCGCGCGCTCTGGAAGGGCCAGCTCCGCCTCTCGCTCGTCTCGATCCCGGTCGAGCTCTTCTCCGCGACCAAGAGCGGCGCGAAGATCTCGTTCCGGCAGATCCACAAGCCGTCGGGCAAGAAGATCCGCTACGAGAAGGTCGTCCCGGGGATCGGACCAATCGATACCGATGACATCGTGAAGGGCTATGAGACCGGCGACGACGAATACATGCTGATCGAGCCGGAGGAACTCGACGCCATCAAGCTGGAGACGAAGAAGACCCTCGAGCTTGTCCAGTTCGTAGGCGGCTGCGAAATCCCGCCCATCTATTTCGACAAGCCCTACTACCTCGTCCCGTCCGACGACCTCGCCGAGGACGCCTACCGTGTCGTGCGCGATGCGCTGCGCGCGGACGACAAGGCCGGCCTCGGGCAGATCACGCTCCGCGGAAAGGAGCATCTGGCCGCGGTCCGCCCCTGCGGCGACGGGCTGCTCCTGGAAACCCTGCACTACGCCGACGAGATCCGCGAGGCCGAGCCGATGTTCAGCCAGATCCAGGACGGCAAGGCGGACAAGGAGCTTCTCGAGGTCGCGACCTCGCTGATCGACCGCAAGTCGGCTCCCTTCGACGCCGAGGCCTATTCCGACAGTTATGCCGAGGCGCTGCGCGAGCTTCTCGAGGCCAAGCGCAAGAACAAGAAGACGCCGCGCGTGACGACATCGGCCGAGAAGCCGGCCGGTGGCGACAACGTCGTCGACCTGATGTCGGCGCTGAAGGAGAGCCTGAAGACCACGGAGAAGAAGGGCGGCCGCAAGAAGAAGGCGTCGTGATGGCGACCTCGACGGACCGGCTCTCCGACTACAACGCGCGGCGCGATTTCCGGCGCACCGACGAGCCCAAGGGCAAACCGCGCCGGGCGCGCAGGAAAAGCCTCGGATTCATCGTCCAGAAGCACGACGCGCGCCGGCTGCACTACGATTTCCGTCTCGAATGGGACGGCGTCCTGCTGAGCTGGGCCGTCACGAAGGGACCGAGCGCCGATCCCGCAGAGAAGCGGCTCGCCGTGCGAACCGAGGATCACCCCCTGTCCTACGCCGACTTCGAAGGGACGATTCCCGAAGGCGAGTACGGCGGCGGCACCGTGATGCTTTGGGATCAGGGCGAGTGGGTGCCCGATGGCGACCCCGAGGCCGGACTGAAGAAAGGGAAGCTCACGTTCACGCTCAAGGGTTCCCGGATGAAGGGCGGCTGGGCGCTGGTCCGGATGCGGGGCAAGGAGAAGCGCGAGAACTGGCTCCTCATCAAGGAACGCGACGACGCGGCGCAGGAAGACCCGGACGCGCTGACCGAGAGCGCGGACACCTCCATCGCGACCGGGCGCAGCATGGACGAGATCAGCCGCGGCGAGGCGGGCGGCGCGAGGGAGGCGAGGAACCGCACGGGCAAGCGCCCGCCGTTCCGCCCGGTCCAGCTCGCCACCCTCTACGAGACCGCGCCGGAGGGCGACGACTGGCTTCACGAGACCAAGTTCGACGGCTACCGGGCCCTTGCCGCTCTGGGGAAGGGCGGCACCCGGCTTTTCACCCGCTCGGGCAAGGACTGGACCGACCGTTTTGGCGCGCTCGAAGGCGCTTTCGACCCGCTCCCCTGCGGCGCGGCCCTGATCGACGGCGAAGTCATGGCGGCGAGGATCCAGGGCTCCGCCTTCTCGTCTCTCCAGGCCGCGCTGTCTCGGGGCGATCCGCTCGTCTTCTACGCCTTCGACCTTCTCTCGCTCGACGGAGAGGATCTGGCCGAGATCCCGCAGCAGGACCGGAAGCGGCGGCTCGCCGAGCTGATGGCGGAGGTGCCGAAGGACGGGCCTCTGCGCCTCAGCGACCATGTCGTGGGACATGGCGCCGAGGTCATCCGCGAGGCGTGCCGGCGCGGGGCCGAGGGGATCGTCTCGAAACGCCTCGACGCGCCCTACCGCGGGAAACGCACGAGGGCATGGCGGAAGATCAAGTGCTCGCGCCGGCAGGAGTTCGTGATCGGCGGCTATCGCCCCTCCGACAAACGCGGACGGCCCTTCGCCTCGCTGCTCCTGGGATCCTACGAGGACGACAGGCTCGTCTACCGCGGCCGCGTCGGCACCGGCTTCGGCGAGCGGGAGTTCGACACGCTGGAAAAGGCGATGACCGCGCGCAAGACCTCGCCCTTCGACGAGGTTCCAGCCGACGCCGCCCGAACGGCCAGATGGGTCCGACCCGATCTCGTCGCCGAGATCGAGTTCACCGAATTCACCGCCGACGGCCATGTCCGGCACGGCAGCTTCCTCGGGCTGCGCGAAGACAAGGACGCCGAGGCCGTCGGAATCGAAACGCCCAAGGATGAGCCCATGGACGCCAAGGTCCTCGACATCGCCATCTCGAACGCCGACCGCCCGGTCTTTCCCGACGCCGGCTGCACCAAGCTCGACATCGCCCGCCATTATGCCCGGGTGGGCGAGCGGATGATCGAGCTCGCGGGCCATCGCCCGCTCTCGCTGTTCCGCTGTCCCGGCGGGTTGGAGAAGTCCTGCTTCTTCCAGAAACACGGCGGAACCGGCATGCCCGACGCGCTGTCGCGGGTCGAGATCGTCGAGAAGGACGGCGAGGCGGAGGACTATCTCTACCTCACCCGTCCCGAAAGCCTTGTCGCCGCCGCGCAGATGGGAACGGTGGAGTTTCATGTCTGGGGCGCGCGGACCGACCGGCTGGAGCGCCCCGATCGCCTGGTCTTCGACCTCGATCCCGACGAAGGACTGGCGTGGGACGACGTGCGCGACGCGGCCTTCGAGGTGCGCGACACGCTGTCCCGCCTCGGTCTCGCCTCGGGCGCGATCGTGACCGGCGGCAAGGGCATCCACGTCTGGATGCCGCTCAGGCGGACGCGCGGCTGGGAGACGGTGAAGCTCTTCGCGCGGACCTTCGCCCATGTCCTCACCGAACGGTCTCCCGACCGCTACACCGCGACAATGTCGAAATCCAAACGCCGGGGCCGCGTGTTCGTCGACTGGCTCCGCAACGAGCGCGGTTCGACCGCCATCGCGCCGTATTCCCTCCGGGCCCGAAAGGGAGCCCCCGTGGCCGTGCCGGTGACGTGGGATGAACTCGGCGGACTTGGGTCCGCCAGCGGCTTCGGCATGGGCGACATGACGGCGCGTCTCGCGGCGCCGTGTCCGGCGGTCGCGCTTCAGGGCGACCTGCAGACGCTGAGCGACAAGGTGATCGACAGGCTTCAGGAGCTGTCGGCGGACTGACCGCGCGAGGCCCGCCGGCAGCCCGGAACAAAGCGCCGCGCGGACTGTTTGGCAGGGACGCCGCACCGAAAGCACCGACATGACCAGCGACCACCGTCCCGAAGACACCGTCGACCGCCAGCGCGAGATCCAGTCGGAGATCGCCCGCGCCGACCGGCGCGACCACGACGGCGGAAAAGGCGCCGTTCAGGCCGGGGCGCGCCGCTATCCCGAGCCGCCCTTCCCCGAGCAGCACCAGCCGAAGCCCGGCTCGGAGGCCGAACTCGATCCCGCGCCGATGTGGGACGCGCCGTTCTACAAGGGCTCGGACAAGCTGAAGGACATGGTCGCTCTCGTGACCGGCGGCGATTCCGGCATCGGCCGCGCCGTCGCCGTGCTTTTCGCCCGCGAAGGCGCCGATGTCGCGATCACCCATCTTGCCGAAGACGCCGACGCCGACGTGACGCGGCAGGCCGTCGAGGCCGAGGGCCGGCGCTGCCTCGTCCTGAAGGGCGACGTGACAGAACGCGAGACCTGCCTGCGCCACGTCGCGGCGACGCTCGAGACGCTGGGCCGGCTCGACATTCTTGTGAACAACGCGGCATTCCAGGTGCACGCGTCGGACTTCGAGGACATCTCGCCGGAGCATTTCGATCTGACCATCCGCACCAACCTCCATGGCTATTTCTTCATGGCGCAGGCGGCCGTGAAGCACATGCGCCCGGGGTCGGCCATCGTGAACAACGGCTCGGTGACCGGCCTCAGGGGCTCGGCCGGCCTGATCGACTATTCGATGACCAAGGGCGGTATCCACGCGTTCACCCGCGCGCTCTCGGGCAACCTGATCGACCGCGGCATCCGGGTGAACTGCGTGGCGCCGGGTCCGGTCTGGTCGCCGCTCAATCCCTCGGATCGGGACGCCGAAGATGTCGCCCATTTCGGGCAAGGTTCCAAGATGGGACGCCCCGCGCAGCCCGAGGAGGTGGCCCCGGCCTTCGTCTTCCTCGCCTCGCCGCACTGCTCGAGCTACATCACCGGAGAGATCCTGCCCGTGATCGGCGGCTACTGACGCGCCCTCAACGGGCGGGGACCCCGCCAAGGACGCGTTCGAGATTGGCGCCGAGGCCATCGGAAAGGTAGCCGCCTTCCTGTACGAATAAGGTCGGCAAGCCCGTGCCGGACAGCCGTTCGCCGATGCGCGCGAATCCGTCTCGGGTCACGGCGAGTCCCTTGAACGGATCGTCGACGGACGCGTCGAGCCCGAGCGCCACGACGACCGCGTCGGCGCCGAACGCGTCGATCCGGTCCAGCGCAAGTTGGAGGGTCGCGAGATAATCGTCGTCGCCGGTTCCCCGCGCGAGCGGCAGGTTCAGGTTGCATCCGAGACCGTCGCCCTCTCCGCGCTCATGGGCATGGCCCCAGAAGAACGGGTAGAACCGGGCCGGATCGGCGTGGATCGACACGGTCAGGACGTCCGGCCGGCGGTAGAAGATGCCTTGCGTGCCGTTCCCGTGATGGACATCGATGTCGAGAATGGCGGGCCGCCGCCCCGCAGCGCGCAGCCGCTCGGCGGCGATAGCGGAGTTGTTCAGAAAGCAGAAGCCGCCCGCGAGGTCGGAAAACGCGTGATGGCCCGGGGGCCGGCAGAGGGAATAGGCCGCCGTCTCCCCCGCGAGGATCAGATCCGCACCCGCGACCGCCGTCTGCGCCGACCAATAGGCAGCCTCCCAGGTATGCTCGGCGATGGGACAGGCCGTGTCCGCCTGGTGGAACCCCGCCTGCCCGATCGCCGATTTCGGATAGCTGTCGGTCCGGTTCGCCGGATGAATGTTCGGAATGACCTCTTCCGCGGCGCCTTCGATCCGCGTCCAGCGGGTATGGATCGTCCGGAGAAACCGGATGTATTCGGCGCTGTGCACGGCCGCGACCGGCCCGAGCCCCGCGTCGGACGGAGCGGAAAAGGTGCAACCCGCCTCCTCCGCCGCGGCCTTGAGGACGGCGATGCGCCCGGGCTGTTCGGGACTGCGCGACACCACGCCGTTCGCCATGAAATGCCGGGGGTCGTGTTTCCACTGCCGATCGTCGAAAACCGCTATCATCTCCGTCTCCCAAGTCGCTTGAAGGCGTCCCCCTCCGCCACCATCACGGTCTCTCCCGAGACCGGCGCGAAGCCCAGCCTGTCGTAGACGTCCCGCGCGGCGGAGTTGTCGTCATGCACGGCCAGCCTGAGGAAGCGCGCGTTCCAGCCGTCACCTGCCGCCTCGGACACGGCCGCGAGCAGGCGCGCCCCGAGCCCGCGTCCCCGCGCGCCGCGCGCCACCCAGACGTCGGACACGAAGACGCCGGGTCCGCCCCGCACGGTCGAGAAGACCGGCGTGAAAAGCGCGAGCCCGGCAAGGCCGCCGTCGCCCTCGGCCACGAGCGCATGGGCGCAGGCGGACGGTCCGAAGAGCCCGTCGCGCAGGTCCCGGCGGGTCGCCCGGTGGGGATCGCCGATCTCCTGCGAGAGGGCGGCCAGCCCCGCGTCCAGGGCGGCGACGTCCCCTTCCTCGGCCGGTCTGATGGGGAAGACTGTCACGGTTCAGATGGCGGTGCGATCCGCGCCCTTCAAGCCGAGCATCTCCCGGGCCTCGGCGGGCGACGCCGTCTCCCGCCCCAGATCCTCGACGATCCGGCGTATCTTGGCGACCTGATCGGCGTTCTTTTCGGCAAGCTGACCGCGGGCGATCATCAGGCTGTCCTCGAGACCGACCCGCACGTGCCCGCCCATCGCCGCTGACATCGTCGCGAACGGGATCTGGTGACGCCCGGCAGCCAGCACGGAGAACATGTAGTCCTCCCCGAACAGCTTGTCGGCGATCCGCTTCATGTGGATGAAGTTCTCCGGATCCGGCCCGATCCCGCCCAGGACGCCGAAGACGAACTGGATGAACACCGGTGGCTTGACGAGCCCGCGGTCCGCGAAGTGACGCAGCATGTAGAGGTGCCCGACATCGTAGCACTCGAACTCGAACCGCGCGCCGCGCTCTTGGCCAAGCTCGGTCAGGATGCGGGCGATGTCGCGCGGCGTGTTCTTGAACACGAGATCGTCCGACTCCTCCAGAAACGGCTTCTCCCAGTCGTGCGTCCACTCGGTGATCCGCTCGGCCGCCGGATAGAGCGCGAAATTCATCGTGCCCATGTTGAGCGAACACATCTCGGGCTCGGCCGCCTTTGGCGCGGCGAGGCGGGCGTCGAGCGTCATCACCGCGCTGCCGCCGGTGGAAATGTTGATGACGGCGTCCGAGGCCTGCCGGATGCGCGGCAGGAAGGCCATGAAATGCTCGGGCGCCGCCGAAGGCCGTCCGGTCTCGGGGTCGCGGGCGTGGAGATGCAGGATCGCCGCGCCTGTCCCGGCGGCCTCGATCGCCTGCTCGGCGATCTCGTCGGCCGTCACGGGCAGATGGGGCGACATCGACGGGGTGTGGATGGAGCCCGTCACCGCGCAGGTGATGATGATCTTCGACATGGGACGTGGCTCCTCAGACCGGTTCGTGCAGCGCCGGGGCGATCTCGCGGGCGAATTGCCCAAGCGCCCCGTCGAGCACGCCGACGATCTCGTCGATCTGCGCTTCGGTGACGATGAGCGGCGGGCAGACGAGAAAATGATCGCCTTCGAGACCGCCGCGCGTCCGGCGGGAGTAGATGATGAGCCCGCGGTCGTAGGCGATGTCGACGAGCCGCGAATGGGCGTTCAGCTCCTTCGGCAGGGGCGTCATCGTCTCGCGCTCGGCGACAAGCTCGAACGCCAGAAGAAGCCCCTTGCCCCGGACGTCGCCGATGAACGGATACCGCGCCATCAGCCCCTCGAGACGTCCCTTCAGGAGCGTCCCCATCGCCTCCGCGTTGGCGACGAGGCCTGCGGTCTCGATCTCGCTCAGCACCGCCGATCCGGCCGCGCAGGCGAGCGGATTGCCCGCATAGGTAAAGCCGTGCTGGAACCCGCCCGCGTCGAGCACGGCCTCGACGATCCCCGTGCGCGCGACGGTCGCGCCGAGCGGCATGTAGCCCGCGGCGAAGCCCTTGGAGAGCACGATGATGTCCGGCACGATCCCCCAGTGTTCCGCCGCCACGAAGGCGCCGGTGCGGCCGGCGCCCGACATCACCTCGTCGTAGATGAGCAGCACGCCGAACTCCTCGCAGATCTCGCGGATCCGGGCGTAATAGCTGTCGGGGGCGACAAGCGCGCCGGTCGAGGCGCCTCCCACGGGCTCCATGACGAAGGCCAGCACGCTCTCCGGCCCCTGCCGCAGGATCTCGTCCCTGAGATAGTCCGCGTATTTCACTCCCCGCGCCGCGTCGTCGAGGGCGTCGCGGTCGAGATAGCAGGTCGGCGAGGGGACCTTCGGCATCTCGCGCATCATCGGCGCGAAGGGCGCGGTCAGCGGATCGTATCCGGTCAGCGCCAGCGCGCCCAATGTGCAACCGTGGTAGGAGGGATGGCGCGAGATGACCTTCCAGCGCCGCCCCTCGCCCGTCGCCACCGCGTGCTGCCGCGCGAGCTTGATCGCGCTTTCGACGGCTTCCGATCCGCCGGAGACGAAGAACACCCGGTCGAGGCCATCGGGAAGATGCCGCACCGTCTGCGCGGCGAGGCGCTCGGCCGCCTCGGTCTGGAAATGCAGCCTGTAGCCGAAGGTGGCCTTGTCCATCTGCCGCCGCATCGCCTCGAGCACGCGCGGGTTGGAATGGCCGATGTTCGAGACCATCGCGCCCGAGCTGCCGTCGATGTAGCGCTTGCCGCCGACGTCGAAGAGATAGATCCCGTCGCCGCGATCGAGCGTCGGCCGGGCCTGCCGCGACTGGTAGAAGAGATGCGATGCGGGGGGCTGCAGCGACACGTCCGTCACCTGGTGTTGCTCTCGATGTGCTTGCGAAGGAAGGTCCGGGTGCGCTCGCTCTCGGGATTGCGGAAGATGACCTCCGGCGGCCCCTCCTCGACGACCACGCCCTGATCCATGAAGAGCACGCGATCGCAGACGCTTTCCGCGAAGCCCATCTCGTGCGTGACGATGATCATCGTCATGTGCTCCTCGGCGAGTTGCTTCATGACAAGGTTGACCTCCTCGACCAGCTCGGGATCAAGGGCCGAGGTCGCCTCGTCGAACAGCATCACCTTGGGCTTCATGGCGAGCGCCCGCGCGATCGCCACCCGCTGCTTCTGGCCGCCGGACAGCTGCGAGGGATAGGCGTCGATCTTCTCGGACAGGCCCACCTTGGCCAGTTGCTGCTCGGCCAGCTTGTCGGCCTCGGCCTCCGAGACGCCCTTGAGCAGCTTCGGGGCGAGCGTGATGTTTCCGCGCACGGTGAGGTGCGGGAACAGGTTGAAGTGCTGGAACACCATACCGATGTCCTGGCGCACCTGATTGACGTGCTTCTCGTACTGCCGGTGGGGCAGCTTCTTGTTGATCTGCACGCCCTCGAGCCAGACCTCGCCCGAGCTCAGCGGGTCAAGCTCGTTGATCGCGCGCAGAAGCGTCGACTTGCCGGATCCGCTCGGACCGATGATCGCCACGATCTGTCCGCGATTGACCTTGAGGTTGATGTCCCTGAGCACCTCGAGCCGGCCGAAGCTCTTGGCGGCGTTGCGGATTTCCACGAAGGCTGTGTCGGTCATGGAGACGGCTCCTCGCCTAGCGGCTCGCCGCGATGCGGCGCTCGATGCGGCGCTGCACGGCTTCCATCACAAGGTTGATGACGTAGTAGAAGGCAGCGGCGGTCACGTAGAACTCGAACGGGCGGAAGGTGCGGCCGATCGCCTGTTGCGCCGAAAGCGTGAGTTCCGAGACGCCGATCACCGAGACCAGCGCCGAATCCTTGAGGAGCGCGATCATGTTGTTGCCGATGGGCGGGATCACGTCGCGCACCGCCTGCGGCACGACCACGTAGCGCAGCGTCTGCATCCGGCTCAGCCCCAGCGTCCGCGAGGCCTCGGTCTGGCCCTTGTCGACGGCGAGGATCGCCGACTGGATGAGCTCGGAATTGTAGACCGCGAAGTGCAGGCCGAGACCGATCACCCCGGCGACGAAGGCCGGCAGGTCGATGCCGATCTGGATGAGGCCGAAGTAGATCAGGAAAAGCTGCAGAAGAAGCGGGGTGCCCATGAAGAGCCACTCGAACGCGCGGAAGGGCAGCCGGATGAACCACGGCGCGTAAAGTGCCACCACCGCGAAGAAGATTCCCACGAAGAAGCTCACCAGCGCCGCCGCGACCGTGATCGCGATCGTCCAGAGAACCCCGAGCAGGATGACGTCGAGAAACGCCGGGACGACGGTGAAATCAAGCGTCATGGCGCGATCCCTCCCGCATCAGACGATCCGCGCCCGGCGGTCGAGCCACGCGATGCCGCGCCCGGTCGCGTAGATGATGATCATGTAGAGCGCGCCCGAGATCAGGAACATCTCGAAGGGCTTGTAGGTCGATCCGATGAACCGCTGCGCCGTGTAGGTGAGCTCCACGACCGAGATCGCCGCGACAAGCGCCGTCCCCTTGATCAGCGCGTTGATGTTGACGCCGAGAGGCCGGATCATGAGCCGCGCGGCCTGGGGAAGCACGACGTAACGCATGTTCTCCCACCGGCTCATCCCGAGGGTGCGGGCGGCCTCGGTCTGGCCCCGGTCGACGGAAATGATCGCGCCCCGGATCGTCTCGGTCATGTAGGCGCCGATGTTGACCCCGAGCCCGATCACGCCCGCCTCGAAGGCATCGAGCTGGATGCCGATCTGAGGGCCGCCGAAATACAGGATGAAAAGCTGGATGAGCGCGGGCGTACCCCGGATCACGCTGACATAGGCCGCACCGATCGCGCGGAACACCCGCAGCCGCGACAGCCGCGCCGCCGCGCCCAGCGCCCCGCAGGCAAGACCCAGGATCGTCGTCAGCACCGACAGCTGGATCGTCACCCAAGCGGCCTCGATGAAGAAGGGATAGACCCTCAGGATCAGTTCAACGTCCACGGCCCACCCCTAGTGATGATCTTTGCGTTCGAGGACCGGCAACGTCCGGATTTCCCGGACGAGCGCCGCCGTCTCCTCGATCGCCGCCTGAAGAAACTTCTGTCCCGTTTCCGCGTCGGCGACCGTCGGATCGCCCATCGTGCCGTCGGGCGACACCTCCGACCACCAGCGCATCAGCATGGCCTTCCCGCCGCCACGCGCGAGATCGAGATTGAAGAACCGGCTGCCGGGATCATGGACGATCTGCGACGCCGCCTTCTCGAGATGCACGAGATCGGGGTGAAGATGCTTGTACATCGCCGCCTCGAATTCGCCCGCGTGGGCGATACCGCCGATCTCGGACTTCCGGTGCGCGTTGATCCGGTCGGCGCAGAGGTTCCAGTAGGAGGCCGAGACGCAGATCGCGCCCGTCTCGATCACCGTCTTGCGCGCGGCGAGATCGAGCACCGGATGGTTCGACCCGTGCGAATTGAGAAGGAGTATCCGCCGGAATCCGTGATGCGCGAGCGATTTCGTGACGTCCGTGACGAAGGCGATCAGCGTCTCGGGCTGGATCCAGATCACGCCCGGGAAGTCCTTGTGATGCTCGTTGAAGCCGTAGGGGACAGGCGGCATCACGAAGACCTCGTCGGGCAGCGCCCGTGCGACGCCCGCGGCGACCGCCATGCCGAGCACCGTGTCGGTGTCGAGCGGCATGTGCGGCCCGTGGTCCTCGGTCGCGGAGACGTTGAGGATCACGACGCGGTCCTTGTCCGCGTCACGCACCTCTTCCCACGTGAGCTTGCCGTAGTCGGTTGTCATGGATGGTCCGCGGCCCGGAAGGGGAAAGGCCCGCCGGTCTTGCGGCGGGCCCGTGATGGTGTCAGCGGATGTCCCCGCCCACCCATTCCTCGGCGATCTCGAGGTAGGTGCCGTCCTCCATCATGGAGTCGAGCGCCGCCTGCATCTCGGCCTGAAGCTCGGGATTGCCTTCGCGGATCGCGATGCCGGCGCCGATCACTTCGGTCTCGAGATCGTCGAGCATGACGAACTCGTAGCCGTTCTCGTTCATCGCGAGGATTGCGGCGATGGAGTCGTTGACGATGGCGTCCACCCGGCCGTTCTCCAGCTCCAGAAGAAGCTCGGGAAGCCCCTTGTAGGTGCGAATCGAATAGTCGCGCTCGCGCGCCCACTGCTCGTGCGTCTCGCCGAGCGTGACGCCAAGCCGGACGTCGTCGAGCTGCGACACGCTCGTGATGCCCGAGTCGGGCTTGGTGAAGACCGCGCGCTTGGTCGTGTAATAGGGCCCGACGAAATCGACGACCTCGTCGCGCTCTTCGGTGATCGACATCGACCCCACGATGGCGTCGTACTTGTTGGCGAGCAGGCCGCCGATGATGCCGTCCCAGGCGGTCGTCACGATTTCGACCTCCAGGCCCATCCGTTTCGCGATCTCGGCCCCGATCGCCGGATCGAACCCGACAACCTCGTTTTCCTCGTTCACGAAGTTGAACGGCGGATAGGCGCCGCTCATCGCGATGCGGATCACGCCCTCTTCCTTGAGTTCGGCAAGCTCTTCGGCCGACGCCGCCGGGGTGAGACCCAGACCGGCGATGGCAAAGCTTCCCGCCACCACGGCCGCCGTCAGCAGTGTTCTGCGCTTCATAATGGTATGCTCCCTGTAGTCTTCTTGCGCGCCGCACGGGCGCCTTGCTCCGCCCGGCGTCAGCGGACCCCGGCATGGATCGGAAAAAGTTGCCTCGCCTAGAAACATCATGCAAATAAATATACCAAATCATCTCCATAGATCTGGTCTATGTTACGCCCCTACGAACAGCGCTTCCCCTGGAACCTCGACTGGAACCTCCTTCGCACCTTCATGGTGATCGTGGAGCAGCGCGGCGTGACCCGGGCGGCAGATGTTCTGGGATTGAAGCAGCCGACGATCAGCAGCGCGCTCAAACGGCTCGAGGAGGCGGTGGGCCACAGGCTGATCCGGCGCAAGCCCAACGAGTTCGTCGTGACGCCCGCGGGCAAGATGCTTTACGCCGAGTGCAGCACGATCTTCGGGGCGGTCTCGCAGCTTCCCTCGATCCTCGGCACCGACGAGGAGGACCTCAACGGCCATATCAACATGACGCTGGCGAGCCACGTCGTCTCGCCGCATTTCGACAGGGTGATGGCGGAGTTCGGCGCGCTGCACCCGAATGTGACGTTCTCGATCTCGATCGCCGAAAGCGCCGAGGTCGTGAACCGCGTGCGGCAGAACCGGGCGAGCCTCGGCATCTGCCTGGTGGATCGCAAACCCCAGGGACTCGACCTCGAACTCGTGTTTCGCGAGTATTTCGGGCTGTTCTGCGGGCCCGGTCACAGGCTGTTCGGGCGACCGGACATCCGCCTGGCCGACCTCGCCGGCGAACCCTCGGTCTCCTTTCAGACGGAAATCGAGGGCGGGCCGCTCGATTCCGTCGCGCGGCTCAGGGCCCGCGCACGACTCGCGCCGGGTCCGCGCGGGATCTCGTCGAACCTGACCGAGGTGCGCCGGATGATCGTCAGCGGCATCGGGATCGGTGCGTTGCCGCTGCACGTGGCGCGGCGCGACGTGAAGGAGGGCAACCTCTGGCAACTCGCGCCCTACACCAGCCTGCCGGCGATCGACATCTATCTTGTCACCAACCCCAAGCGGTCGATGTCCGCGCCAGAGGACGTTTTCCTGTCGATGTGCCGCGACATGACCGCGGGGTCCACGCTCGAGGAGCGAACGTATCTCTGAGCGACAGCGACCGTGTCGCCGTCAGGCGGTCTCGCCGAGCAGGCGGAGCGCATTCTCCTTGAGGATCAGCGGACGCACCTCGTCCTTGAACGGCGCGTTCGCGAAATCCGTGAGCCAGCGATCCGGCGTGATCGCGGGCCAGTCCGATCCGAAGAGCATCTTGTGCTTCAGGATCGAATTCGCATAGCGGATGAAGATTTCCGGGAAGTACTTCGGCGACCAGCCCGACATGTCGAACCAGACGTTCGGCTTGTGCTGCGCGACGGCAAGACCCTCCTCCGTCCACGGAAACGACGGATGCGCCAGAATGATCGGCATGTCGGGGAAATCGACCGCCACGTCGTCGAGAAACATCGGGTTCGAATACTTGAGCCGCATCCCCATGCCGCCGCGCATCCCCGAGCCGACCCCTGTCTGGCCGGTGTGGAACAGGGTGATGACGCCCTCCTCCGCGATCGCCTCGTAGAGCGGGTAGGCGGTACGGTCGTTGGGGTAGAAGCCCTGCATCGTGGGGTGGAACTTGAAGCCGCGCACGCCGAAGTCGCGCACCAGCCGCCGCGCCTCCCGCACGCCCGCCTTTCCCTTGTGCGGATCGATCGACGCGAACGGGATCAGGATGTCGTCGTTCTCGGCGCAAAGGCCGGCGACGTCCTCGTTCGAATAGCGCCGGAATCCCGTCTCCCGCTCGGCATCGACTGGAAAGATCACCGCCGCGATCTGCCGCTCGCGATAATAGGCGGCGGTGTCCTGTACCGTCGGCAGCATGCCCTTCGCACCGGCCGGGTTCCTGAAATAGGCGGCCATCCCGGCCTGGAACTCGTTGTAGCCATCGTCGCGATGGTCGCAGCACGGCTCTTCGGCATGGGTGTGGAAGTCAATCGCGCGGACCGCTGAGAAGTCGACCACCGGCATTCTCCCTGTCACGTCCGATACAGTTAACATCTCAAAATGCTATACACTAGAACAATCTCCGCGTAGAACGCGGCCGTTCGAGAGACACCGAGGCGCATCAGGAGACCGAGATGGCTGACCCAGCGACGCCCAGGCGACCGACCCGGATCGAACGGCACGACGACATCGCCGTGATCGTCTTCGACCGCCCGGAGAAGCGGAACGCCATGAACGACGCCCTCGTCGACGACCTCGACGCGTTCTTTTCCGCCCCTCCCGACTGGGCCGGGGCCGCTGTGCTGACGGGCGCGGGCGGGCATTTCTGCGCCGGGCTCGATCTCGCCGAACACGAGCACCGGTCGCCCGAGGAGACGGTCTATCATTCGCGCAACTGGCATCGTGTCGCCGACCGGATCGAGTTCGGCGGCCTGCCGGTGGTCGCTGCCCTCGCCGGTGCCGTGATCGGCGGCGGGCTCGAGATCGCCGCGGCGGCCCATGTCCGGATCGCGGAGCCGTCCGTCCGGTTCCAGCTTCCCGAAGGCCGGCGCGGCATCTTCGTGGGAGGCGGGGCCTCCGTCCGCGTGGGCCGCATTCTCGGCGCGGACCGGATGCGCGAGATGATGCTGACCGGACGCAGCTACGGAGCCGCCGAGGGACTGGCGCTCGGCCTCGCGCACCACTCTGTCGGCGAAGGCGAGGCGCTGCCGCTGGCGATGGAGCTTGCGCGGAAGATCGCGGACAACGCACCGTTCTCGAACTACCTCATGATCCAGGCGATCGGGCGCATCGGGGACATGTCGCGGGCGGACGGGCTTTTCACCGAGAGCCTGGCGGCGGCGATGTCGCAGACCTCCGATGGCGCCAAGGAGGGGCTGCGCGCCTTTCTCGAGAAGCGGGACCCGAAGTTCCGCTGAGCGGCACCGCTCAGACGGCGATCACGCCGTCCCCGTCACCGTAGAGCCGCGCGATCAGATGGGCGTTGTTCGCCCGCATGGCGCGCTGGTTGAGCGAGCCCTTCTCCGTCACCTCGCCACGGTCGAAGCTCGGCGGCTCCGGGAGGACGAGAGCGCGGCGCACCCGGCTCGACGAGCCGCTCGCGGCCGTCGCCGCCGCGTTCAGCCGGTCGCGCAGGAGGGCGTCGCGCTCGTCCGGGGTCATCGCGGCCGCGGCGTCGGACGGAAGCAGAAGCGCGCCCAGTTCCGCCTCGTTCTCGCCGACGATCGCTGCATCGCGGATCAGGCCGCCCATGGCGTCGACGAGCGCCGCGCGGACGGCACCGACCGAGACCCAGGTGCCGGTCGCGAGCTTGAAATTCTCGGCGACCCGGCCGTCGAAGAAGAACCCTTTCGAGAAATCCCCGGGATCGGCCGGCCGCAGCGCGTCCCCAAGGCAGTAGAAGCCCTCTTCGTCGAAGGCTTCCGCCGTCCTGTCAGGCTCTCCGTAATAGCCGGGCGTGATGCTCGGCCCCTTGAGCCGCGCCTCGAGCTTGCCGCCGTTCGGCACGAGCTTCAGCGTCAGGCCCCGGGCGGGGACGCCGACATTTCCGGCCTTCTTCTGGATCTCCGTGCAGGCGAGCGCGAAGGGCGCGGTCTCGGTCGCGCCGAGCCCGGTGGCGAGGAGGACATCGTGCCCGGTCACCTTGCGCCCGATCCCCGACAGGCGATCCCACGTGTGCTGCGCCATCCCCGCGCCCGCGTAGAACACCATGCCGAGCTTCGCGAAGAAGGTGCGCGCCAGCGCCTCGTCCCGTTCCAGCGCCTCGACGAGCATGTCGTAGCCGACCGGCACGTTGAAATACCAGGTGCACGAGACCTCGCGCAGGTTGCGCAGGGTTTCGTCGAACCGGCCGGGGACCGGCCGGCCGTCGTCGATGTAATAGGTGCCGCCGTTGACGAGGACGAGGTAGAACACCTTGTTGCCCGCCGCGGTGTGGTTCCACGGCGCCCAGTCGAGGACGACCGGCGGCTGGCGGCGGAGATACCGGTAGCAGTCGCGCACCATCGCCTGGGAGGCGCAGATCATCCGGTTGGTGTTTATGACGGCCTTCGGCGAGCCGGTGGAGCCCGAGGTGAACAGGTATTTCACCACCGTATCGGGCGTCAGCGCGGCGCGCGCGGCATCGGCCGCGTCCGGATCCGCGTCGAGCAGGTCGTCGAACGGTATCGCGCCCCCGACGCGATTGCGGTGGTTGATGACCGCCCTGCCCTCGGCGCCGATCGCCGCGAGCGCGTCCGCGAATGCCCCGCCATCGTCGGCGAAGACCGCGCCGGGATTCAAGGTCCGGGCGATGTCGCGGATCTTGCCGTGATCCTGCGACATCAGCGAGTATGCCGGAGACACGGGCGCGTAGGGTATGCCGGCACAGGTGCAGGCGACGCCCAGCAGCGCGTGCTCGAGGCTGTTCTCGGACAGGATCATAAGCGGCCTGTCGGGTCCGAGGCCAAGCTCCAGAAGCGCCGCCCCGATCGACCGTGCCGCCCTCCGGGCCTGAGCGTAGCTGATGCGCCGCCAGTCGCCGCCGTCCTGTCGCCGCGCGAGCCACGTGCGGTCCGGCGCCTCCTCCGCCCACCGGTCGAGATAGTCCGCGACGAGCGGCCTGTCGTCTTCCAGCTCGCCGGTCTGGCGCATGAGGACCGTGCCGTCGTCACGACGCTCGTAGTCGAACTCCGGAGACCAGAAATCGGGGGCCGGCGCCCGGTCTTGCCTGTTCACGTCACTCCTCCCGGCCCCGCCTCAGCGCGGGGCCATGCGGATCGCCCCGTCAAGCCGGATCACCTCGCCGTTCAGCATCGGATTGTCGAGGATGTGACAGACGAGGGAGCCGTATTCTCCCGGGTCGCCGAGCCGCGACGGGAACGGCACCTGCGAGCCGAGGCTGTCCTGCACCTCCTGGGGCAAGCCCTCGAGGAGCGGCGTCAGGAAGAGCCCCGGGGCGATCGCGCAGACGCGGATGCCCTTGTCGGCGAGATCGCGCGCCATCGGCAGCGTCATGCCGACGATCCCGCCCTTGGAGGCCGCGTAGGCAACCTGCCCGATCTGCCCCTCGAAGGCCGCGACGGAGGCGGTGCTGACGATCACGCCCCGTGTCCCGTCCGCGTCCAGCGGCTCGGCCGCCGCCATCCGTGCGGCCACGTGGCTCGCGCAGTAGAAGCTGCCCAGAAGATTGACCCCGATGACCGTCTCGAAGAGCCCGGGATCGTGCGGCGCGCCCCGGGACACCGTCTTCGCCGCGGGTCCGATCCCGGCGCAGTTCACCAGCACGCGTGGCGCGCCAAGCTCCGAGTGCACCGCCTCGACGCCCTCCGCGACGCTCCCCGGATCCGAGACGTCGACCCGGTGGAACACGCCACCCAGCGCCGCCGCGTGATCGCGTCCGGCATCCTCGTTCAGATCGAAGACGGCGACCCTCATCCCCTTGTTCGCGAGAGCCTGCGCCGTCGCCGCGCCGAGCCCCGACGCGGCCCCCGTCACGATCGCCGCGTGACCGTCCCAATCCGTCATTCCCCTTGGTCCTTTCGGGCTGTTCTGAGCTTGCGGAGGAGCGTGACGAGCGTCTCGCGTTCATCCGCGTCGAGCGTGGCGAGAACCCGGGCCTCGTGTGCGCGGACCTCGGCCAGCATCCTGTCGTAGGCAGCGCACCCGTCCGGCGTCGCCTGCAGGGCCTGCACCCGCCGATCTCCCGGCACCGGCACGCGCCTCAGATGCCCGCGCCTCTCCAGGTCGTCGATCATCGCGACGAGGCCGGACCGCTCGATCCCGAGGCACCGGGAGACGTCGCTTTGCGTGATCCCCGGTCGTTCGACGACGAGAGAGAGCGCGGAGAACGACCGCGGCGTCAGCCCGTCGTCCCCCATCGTCTCCCGGAAATCGGTCTGGAAAAGCATGTAGGCCCGCTTGAGATTGTAGCCGACGAGCGTCTCGAGGGCGCCGTCGGTGCGGGCCCGGGCGACGTCATCGCGGTCTGAACGCGCAAGCGAACCGGACATGCGGGCATCTCGTGGAAGCATCGTTGGAGCGAAGCCTAGCGCAGCTCCCGACCGTTTACAATGTTAACAGTTATACCTCGCAAGAACCCGTGCCGCCTGTTGATCCCCTAACCTCGGGAACCCCGGCCGGTTCACGAACGTTCCTCAAGATGCCGCCCGTCGGCCGTTCGGAGGGAGGATCGGAAGGCTTGGACAATCACGCACTCTGGCGGTGTCGCGCCGCGTCGTCGGCGGAAAGGCGTTCGGCTATTTCACTTCTGCCGACGCCCTGTGCTAACCTGTCACGCGAGTGTCGTTTGAAGCTGAGACACGGAGCCTCATGAGGGACAGACTCGACCCCATGATCGCGGAACGGGCCCCATGGCTCTTCGCGGATACGCCGTACGCCAGACCGGCGCACGCCGCTCTGACGCATCTTCTGGGCTACGAGCGCACAGTCGCGCTCGCGCAGTTCTTCCGCGACCGTCCCACCACGGAAATCATGGGGGCGATGGGCACGCTGCTTGCGCAGGACGTCAAGGCGACGGGCCTTCACAACATTCCGCGGAACGGTCCGGCGCTTGTGGTCGCGAATCATCCCACCGGCATCGCCGACGGCATCATGCTCCATCACCTGATTGCGCCGCTCCGCGAGGACGTCTTCTTCTACGCGAACTCGGACATCCTGCGTGTGCTGCCTCAGATGGACAGCATGATCGCTCCGGTCGAATGGCGGGTCGAAAAGCGGACCCACGCCAAGACCCGCGAGACGATGGCCTATACCCGCGCCGCGATGGAGGCGGGACGGCTGGGCGTCATTTTCCCGTCCGGACGGCTCGCGAAGCGCCGCGGGCTCAGGCTGTTCGAGCGGCCGTGGATGCCGTCGGCGGCGATGATCGCACGCAAGTTCGACGTGCCGGTGATCCCGGTGAACATCCGGGCCCGGAACTCGGTGCTTTTCTACCTTTTCGACCTCATCCACCCGACGCTGCGCGACATCACGCTGTTCCACGAGACGCTCAACAAGGCCCGCCAGCCCTATCGCGTGACGGTCGGCGAGCCGATCTCGGCCAAGGCCCTGCACGGATCGTCGGAGGACGGCATCGAAATGCTGCGGCGCGAGACGTTGAGGCTGGGCGGGCGCTACGCTCCGGCGGTCAGCCTCGTCGACAGTACGCGCCGCCCGTCCTGGGCGCGCACCGGCGGGTCGCTGGGATACTGACGAACCCGCGTCAGCCCGCGCAGTAGGGCTGCCCGCTGACCCAGGTCCGCATCTCTTCGCGCTTTGACGACTGATGGAACGGACCCCAGTCCGCGGCGATGCCCCGGCCGTTCGCGGCGACGACCCGGTCGCGCGTGACGGTGACGGACATGATCCGGATCGCGCAGGAAAGGTTCGCCGCGCCGTTCTTCAGCGCATCGGCCGTCTGCGCCCGGCAGCCATAGCCGCGCGCGGTCGCCGGCGCGATCTGGAGCAGCCCATGCCACCTGCCGTCGCCGCCCGACACGTCGGGCCGCCACGTGCTCTCGTGCTTGGCGAGCGAGGAAAGAAGCCCGACCCAGAAGGCCTTGCGCTCGATTTCGGTCGCGGTCTCGTACCCCGGACACCAGGCCTCGATATCTTCGGGGACGAGGTCGACGAGCGGCCGGCCGTACGAGGTCAGCGCGGCGACCGAGGCCTCGGTCCACTGCTGGCCCTCGGGCCGGAAGTCCCACCGCGCGACGGGAATCTCGGGGCTCTGGTTCCGGGCCTCCATGGCGGTGCAGGCGGCGGGAAGAACGAGGGCGAGAAGCGCGGCGGCGCGAAGGGACGGAAGACGCATCGGACATCTCTCGGGGCAGCACCGGATCCGGTCCGGCAGGGTCTGCCTGCAACGGATTGGCCCGGATGGCAATTCCCGTCCCGCCCATCGGCGGGGACCCGCCCAAGCCGGCCTCCGCCACCGGCCCCGTCCCGGAGCCCGTCTCAGACCGGCACGTTTTCCGGCACGTCATCGGGCCGCTCGTGCACGCCCTCCTCCACCTCTTCGATGATCTTCGCCGTGAAGGCGTCCAGATCGCCGGGATTGCGGCTCGTCACGATCCCGTTCGAGACCACCACCTCCCGGTCGACCCAGGTCGCCCCGGCGTTCTTCACGTCGGTTCGGATCGAGTGGTAGGATGTCATCTCGCGCCCCTCGACGACGCCGGCCTCGATCAGGAGCCACGGCGCGTGGCAGACGGCGGCGACGATCCGGCCGTCCCGCACGAAATCCTGCACGAGCGACACGGCCCTGTCGTCGACCCGCAGGAGATCGGGATTGATCTGCCCGCCCGGCAGAACCAGCGCGTCGTACTCGGACGACGTCACGTCCGACAGCGCCTTGTCGGCATGAACCCTGGATCCCCAGTCGGTCTTGTCCCAGCCCTTGATGTCCTCGCCGTCTGGCGTCACGACGTGGACCGTCGCACCGGCCCCGGTCAGTTTGTCCCGGGGCGCTTCGAGTTCCGACTGCTCGAAGCCGTTGGTGGCGAGAATGGCGATTTTCGCGTCGCGGATCGCGGGCATCGTGGTCTCCTTTCCTGAAGGCGCCGCCACCGGAGGGCGGCAATCGCACTCCAACGGGCCAGCCCGGGCCGCGTTCCCCCTTGTTCGCGGGAAACCGCTCGCCTAAAACGCCGGGGATCCACGAGACGGAGAGCCCCATGCTCGACCTCGCCTACGAGGCCCCGAAACCCAAGGTCATTTCCGGCGCCAGGCACGACTGGGAGCTCGTGATCGGGCTCGAAGTGCACGCTCAGGTGTCCTCGAAGGCCAAGCTCTTCTCGGGCGCCTCGACCGAGTTCGGCGCGGAGCCCAATTCCAACGTGTCGTTCGTGGACGCGGCGATGCCGGGGATGCTGCCCGTCATCAACGAGTTCTGCGTGGCGCAAGTCGTCCGCACGGGCCTCGGTCTCAGGGCGGGCATCAACCTCTGGTCCGCCTTCGACCGGAAGAACTACTTCTACCCGGATCTGCCGCAGGGCTACCAGATCAGCCAGCTCTACCACCCGATCGTGGGCGAGGGCGAGGTGCTGGTCGACATGGCGCCGGGGATCGCCCGCCGGGTGCGGATCGAACGCATTCACCTGGAGCAGGACGCGGGCAAGTCGATCCACGACATGGACCCCGACATGTCCTTCGTGGACCTCAACCGCACCGGCGTCGCGCTGATGGAGATCGTCTCGCGCCCCGACCTCCGCGGGCCGGAAGAGGCCGCGGCCTACGTGGCCAAGCTCCGCCAGATCCTGCGCTACCTCGGCACCTGCGACGGCAACATGCAGAACGGGAACCTGCGGGCGGACGTCAACGTCTCGATCTGCCGGCCGGGCGACTACGAGCGTTATCAGGAGACCGGCGACCACGCCGTGCTCGGCACCCGCTGCGAAGTGAAGAACATGAACTCGATGCGCTTCATCCAGGCCGCGATCGAGGTCGAGGCGCGCCGCCAGATCGGCATCGTCGAAGGCGGCGGCGCGGTCGTGCAGGAAACGCGGCTCTACGATCCCGACCGGGGCGAGACCCGCTCGATGCGGTCGAAGGAGGAGGCGCACGACTACCGGTACTTCCCCTGCCCCGATCTCCTGCCGCTCGAGATCGAGCAGGCCTGGGTCGACGACATCGCGGCCTCGCTGCCGGAACTGCCCGACGAGAAGAAGGCGCGGTTCGTGACCGAGTTCGGGCTGACGGAATACGATGCGGGCGTTCTGACGGCCGAAACCGAGGCGGCGGCGTATTTCGAGACGGTGGCCGCGGGCCGCGACGGCAAGCAGGCCGCGAACTGGGTCATCAACGAACTGTTCGGGCGACTGAAGAAGGACACCCGCGACATCACGGAAAGCCCGGTGTCCCCCGCTCAACTGGGAAAGATCATCGACCTGATCGCGACCGGCGACATCTCCGGCAAGATCGCCAAGGACCTTTTCGAGATCGTCTACACCGAGGGTGGCGACCCCGCCCGGATCGTCGAAGAGCGCGGCATGAAGCAGGTCACCGACACCGGCGCCATCGAGGCGGCGGTGGACGAGGTCATCGCGGCGAATCCCGCCCAGGTCGAGAAGGCGAGGGCGAACCCGAAGCTCGCGGGCTGGTTCGTCGGACAGGTCATGAAGGCGACGGGCGGCAAGGCCAATCCCAAGGCGGTCAACGATCTGGTGGTGAAGAAGCTCGGCCTCTGACCGGGCGTCCGTGCCGGACGGGGACTCACGCCTTCGCGGCTCCTTGCGATCGCGTGACCATGGAGGCTCGGAGGCCGCTCGTGCCGCAAAAGAAAACGGCGGCCCGAAGGCCGCCGTTTCCAAATCTGTTCTGAGCCTCAGGCTTTCTTGCGGCGCTTCATCGCGGCCAGACCGCCGATACCGCCGAGCAGCAGCCAGCCAGCGGCCGGAAGCGGGATGACATGGGCAGAGATGGCATCGATATCGAAACCATCCGGCGTTTCCAACCCGTCGGGATCTACGGCTACTATGAACCTAGAATAGATCGCGTCAGGGAGACCAAAAGAAATCTCGTAGCGAGACGTCGTTCCCGCCACCGGAGTACCACCTGAGCTCACAATTCCCTCGATCGTCTCTCCGCCTATCCCTTCAGCGAAGAAGGCCATTGCATCAAGCGCCTCTCCAAAGGGACCTCCAGGACCAGTGATCTCCCAGATCGTGATGGGCCCGGTAAAGTTATTTGCAAAGGTGAACTCAAGGTTCCCAAAGTTACCGGCACTAACAAACCCGTTGCCCACGCCGTTTGCGAAATCGCCATCTGGAGCGCCGAGAGCATTGCAGATGTTCGTTCGACTCGCGTCGTTTGTTTGAACGAAACAGCCTGTATCCCCGGGGCCGCCCGTTTGGGTAACGCCAGTCGCGTAGCCAACGGTGGCCGCTGATGCGACTGACCCCATCGCGAGAGCGGCGGTCACCGCAGTTGCTGTTATGATGTATTTGAGTCTCATTTATAAGCCCCCTCTGGACTAATACTACACACGCTCTTTTCATACCCGACCTTAAGGCCGTTTGGAAGGACTTTTGGCGAGTTTCCGCCATCAAAGAGTCGATAAAGCGGCAAGTATCCGCGGTCAGCGAACAATCCACAGCTTTGTGGCTCGGTGTTGCGCGAACGGGAACAGAAGGAGCCGCGTCATCTGGCGTCATCCGCCCGCGAGAGGAAGAAAGCGGAAGAGTGGGAATCGCCCTTCTCGTCCGCCGCGCCCGCGCACCCCGGCGGGCTTGGCCATGCGACACGCGCCTGCTAACGTCCGGGGGCGTCATCGATGGAGCCGCCCCATGTCGATCTACGAGTACCGAGTCGTCCCCGCCCCGAGGGCGCCGGCCAAGGAAAAGGGGTTGAAGGGAACCGATGTCCGGTTCGCCGCCACGCTGTCGCGGGTGATGAACGAGCTCGGTGCCGACGGCTGGGAATACCAGCGCGCCGAGACGCTGCCCTGCGACGAGCGCAAGGGTCTCACCGGGCGCGTCGAGACGACGCAACATGTGCTGATCTTCCGCCGCGAACGCGCGCAGACGGCCGCCACGGGGCCGCAGCTCGGCGCCGCGACTCCGCCCCCGCGGACGGACCCCGCGCCGCGCCTCGTTCTCGATCAGACCAAGCGGGACTGATCCCTCAGGTGCTGATCTTCAGCGCGAGCGCGTGGATTCGTCCGACGAGATCGCGGCCCAGCGCCTCGTGCACCGCACGATGCCGTTCGACCCGGTTCATCGGCGCGAAGGCCTCCGAGGCGATCGTCACGCGGAAATGGCTTTCCCCGCCTTCCTGGTAGCCCGCGTGCCCGCGGTGCCGTTCGCTGTCGTCCACGACCTCGAGGCGTCTTGGGTGGAACGTCTCCTCGAGCCGCGAGTGGATTTCCTCGGTCACCGTCATTTTTGCATCTCGCCTCTTCAATCCCCGGCGCAAAACACTAAACTCGGCGGTCCGAGTCGAAAAGGCCCCGTCCATGAGCAAGAGTGATCCCTTCGGTTTCGACCTGCGCATCTCTTCGGACAAGAAGAAGCGCCAGCGCGGCCGCCGCGGCATGTCCGGGGCGTTCGAAACCTCGACGCGGGTGTGCGAGCATCCCGGATGCACCGAATCCGGGCAGTACCGCGCCCCGAAATCGCCCGACACGCTCGACGACTACTATTGGTTCTGCCGGGATCATGTCCGCGACTACAATCTGAAATGGAACTTCTTCTCGGGCGCGTCCGAGGATGAACTCGACGCGCAACTCGACAAGGACCGCGTCTGGGAACGCGAGACGAAGCCGTTCAGCAAGCCCGAGGAGCAGCGCGCCTGGGCCCGGCTCGGCGTCGACGATCCCCACCAGATCCTGGGCGAGAACGCGACGCGCAATCCCGGCAAGGCCACGACCGGCGCCCGGAAGCTGCCGCCGACGGAACGCCGCGCGCTCGACATCCTCGAAGCGAAGGACTTCTGGTCGAAAACGGAAATTCGCAAGCAGTACAAGAGTCTGGTCAAGGATCTTCATCCTGACATGAATGCCGGCAACAGGGCGGACGAAGAGCGTCTGCAGGAGGTCGTCTGGGCCTGGGACCAGCTCAAGGACAGCCGCAACTTCCAGTCCTGAGACGACGCGACGCACCCGCCGCCCTATCCGCCCGCCGCGACCTCGCCCGCGCCCGGCGCGACCGGCCGTTGGAGCGGAAGCGGCGGCCACCATCCGGGCAGCCGGCCCTCGGCGGTCCTCGAACCCGGCGGCCGAACCCACGGGTCGGGTCGCGTCCAGGCATAGGCGATCGCCGTCAGATCGACCCCGGGATCGACGTAGAGCTGCACCGGGCGCCCGTTGAGCGACTTCTCGATCCGGGCGTAGACCTCGATATCGGGGGCGCCGGCCTCGATCGCCCGCTCCTCCAGCTTGCGGGCGAAGTCGTGGATCAGGTCGGTGCGCGTGAGGATCGCGTGCGCCTGCCGGGACGACATCACATCGTGCGGATCGATCTCGAGCCGTGCGCCGGTCTCGGGCCAGACCACGGTGAAGACGCCTTCCGCGTCGCGGTCGTAGATCCGCATCCGCCAGGAGAAACGGTGCCCGTCGCCGGTCCAGCCCACGAGATTGGGAAAGAACAGCTGCCGCTGCGGCACCGCGATCTGCGCGGCGAACCACAGCGCGAGCAGCAGGAGAAGCGCCGGGCCGGGCCGCGGCACGGAGGGCGGCCGCACCTCCGGCACGGGCGGCAGCCGCTCGAACAGGCCCAGCGCGCGGCGGGCGAGGCGCTGCGGCCAGTCCGGCGCGAAGAAGATCGTGGTGATCGCGATGGTAATCCAGGGAAAGATCCCGATGTTGAACAGGATCGCGTTCGAGACGTGGAAGCCGCAGTAGATCAGGAAGATCCCCAGCCGCGTCCGGTGCCACAGGAGAAGCGGCGCGCCGAGGACATGGAGCCCGACCGTCCCCCATGCCCCCGCGAGGATCACCCAGTCGTACTGGAAGAGCGGTCCCAGCAGCACCTCGTCGGACCGCGCACGCAGCCACATGCCGAGCGGTTCGCCCCTCAGCCAGTCGTCGGTGATCTTCACGATGCCCGCGTAGATCAGGATGATCTCGGTCTGGAGCTTCACCGCCGCGACGGGCCAGCGCGCAATCCACTCCGACCGCGCCACGAGGCCCCACCGCGCGTCGAGCGAGAATGCCCGGTTCGCCGGCGCCAGGGCCAGCAGGATCGCGTAGAGCAGGACCATGTAGTTGTGGTTGAGGTACTGCGCCTTGTCGAGCAGGAAGAAGTAGCCGAAGACGAGAACGAAGCCCCAGATCGCGGCGCGGTAGAACAGCCCCAGCATCACGAGGAAGGCGAAGACGCCGACGAGGCCCCAGGCGAAGTAGATGAAGGGCTCGGGCAGCGGCCGGATGACGTCGAGGCCGAAATAGGGGAAGGTCCAGTCGGGCTCCACGTAGTAGCGGTAGATCCGGTCGTACTTGAAGTACCGGTAGCAGTCCCAGACCAGGATCGCGCCGAAGAGGATCCGCACCGCCGCCAGCGACTGGATGCTCACCGGCGTCGCCGCCCAGTCCGCCAGCCGCGTCGTCCAGTCCCGCGTCGCGATCCCCATGC
>Ga0102943_1000153_pt1 | contig 48075 bp, 37 predicted proteins | sample SalPonC_black_MG_FD_78174 | JGI IMG/M metagenome (GOLD analysis project Ga0102943, IMG submission 78174) | Salt pond soil microbial communities from South San Francisco under conditions of wetland restoration - Salt Pond MetaG... | ecosystem: Environmental > Aquatic > Marine > Intertidal zone >...
ATGCCACCGTCGCAGCGTGCTCGGAACGACGCAACGACTCCAACCGCTCGATCACCTGCATGTCCTCGAACCTCCGGGGAGGCGGTTCGAAGGCATTGTACACGCTGTTTCGCGACGTCCTGAGTCACGCCAGGATGCACGGAACGACACCATGAAATCGATTCACTCCACCGCGCCCGCGAACGACCAACACACGACGACTCAGCGCTCGCCAAGCCCCGTTCCACGCCCGACCGCCCAACGCCGGAATCGCGCCTACGAAAACCCTGTCAAGCCCCTCGCGAACAAAGCTGTGGATGCTTGTTGCGGAATCGCGGTCCGGCGTCAACGACGCCCGCCGGAAACGCCGTGCACGTTCCGCCGTTCCGCCGTTCCACCGTTCCACCGTTTCGAAGCGGAACATCCACAACCCTTTCGCCCCACTCCGACGCCCCGCCTACAGACAACCCCATACTTCCGACGCGGAACATCCCCGCGACTCGCGCCCCGCACGCCCCGCGACCACGCCAGCCCTTCCGACGCGGAACATCCCCACGAACCGTGTTCCGACCGCCACGCGACCATCCCAGCTGTACCGCGGTGGAACATCCCCACAAGCACGGTGGAGCATCCCCACGCGAACACCCGGGGCTGAACCATCCACCGACCCCGGACGCGCGCGACGCCATGGAAACGAGCACCGGACGGCCCCATCCGGAACCGCCCGCGTGCGACACCCTGCCCGAACTCGACACCCTGCCCGAACTCGACACGCCGCCCGAACTCGACACCCCGCCAGAACTCGATGCCCCGCCCGAGCCCGAAGCCCCTCCACACCGAGACCCCGAACCCGTGCCCCTCGAGAAGCCGCTGCCGGGACGAACCTAGAAGAACAGGAACACCGAGAGATCCGCACGCACGTTGGTCACCGGATCGTCGTCGTCGGTCGACGTCGGCGTCAGCTCTTCGTCGAAGGACGATGCGTACAACGCGGTGTCGACGGGAAGCTCGAAGGCGAAGCGCAGAGGCTCGGCGTTCCACACCACGCGAGGCGACACGCGCCACCCGTACTCGATGTCGGCCCCGCGGGCGAACAACTGCTGTGCGTCACCACCGAACTCGACCGCGGTCCCGGCGCCGAGGTTCGTGAAGTAGCCGCCGAACACGCCGAAGCCGACGCCACGGCCGGTGGACTCGACGTCCAACCACGTGGCGAAGGTCTGCAACGGGGTCGCGGTTCCGTCGTCCTCGAGCACGTAGCCGCCGGTGAGAAGTTGGTCGGCCATGTCCTCGCCCCAGGTCGCCTTGCCGCGCAGGGCGAAGCCAGAGGGCTGCCAGTCGAAGTACCCCTGCACCGCGAAGGCCTCGAAGCGATCGGCCGCGAGGTCGGGACGGATCCACTTCACCCAACCACCGGCACCGAGCACGAAGCGCTCTCGGCGCAGCTCGGCGAAGCCCATCAGGGTGGGCAGCTCCGCCTGCTGCTGTTGCTTCCGACCGCCGATGTCGGAGAAGGCGTCGCGCTGCTGGGCGGCCACCACGTGGAAGCGATAGCCGTCGGGCGCGAACGTGTACCGCGCCTGCGGCAGACGCGCAAAGGTCTGGTACGGCGAGCCGGCCTCGGTGGCCACGGTCCGCGGCCACACGCCGGCGAAGGTGGGCGACCAGTCCATGCCGAACACGGCCTCGTGCCGCTCCCACTCGAGTTTCACGAAACCGCGGCGCATCCGGAGGGAGTTGAGCACGGCGTTGCTCGCCCCGAAGAAGTCGGCCTCGAAGTATCCGCTCACGATCGCGCCACCCACCTCGGGCAGATCGCCGATCGAGAAGGTCATCCGTGAGAAGAACGGGAAGAACAGGAGGTTGCCGGTCTCGTTGACGTCCTGGCCGTCCTCGATCGACTCGGGGAGCGGATAGAAGGCATGGTCCCCCTCCCGCGCCGCGACCATCTGTCGCGTGTCGTAGTAGTAGGACGACTTGAGGAAGCCTCCGATGTCGACGGTCTGGGCCGCGACGGGCATCACCGTGCCCAGCACGAGGGACACCACCAGGCACCCCAGACCGAATCCTGCCCACGAACGGGCAGCGAGCTTCCCGGTCCGACGATCCACGTTTCGACGATCCATCCCGAACACCCTCTCGGACGAGTCAACGACGACGCGCGGGAGCGGAATCGGACATCCGCCGCGCTGGTCCGCGAGCCTCAGCAGGAGCCGTGCTCACCTTCGTCCGACTTCGGACCAGTTCCGGTTCGCGCGCGGGGTCCACGCAGCCTGGGTTTCGAATGCGCCGAATTCGCCCCGGGACAGCCGATTGGGCCCTGGAATCAGAACCGGAAAGCCTGCTCCGAAATCGTGACGCCGAGGCGTATCGGGAATCACCGATCCACGTGCATCAGACCGAATCCTGCCGGGGATCGAGGGCAGAATGTCCGGAATCCGACCGGAACATCGGCCGGGCGTCGTCGCGCGCAGCGCCGGGAGCCCGGGATCCGGCCTCCCCCGAACGACGAACGGAGCATCCGACAGCACGGGAATCGACCACAACTCCAATACATCCAACTACTTGCTTTTCGGAGCATATACTCATAGTCACATATTTACTGCTGTGATCGAATCGACACGGCGATATCTCTCTCTCCGACACCGAGAGGCTCCGCCACCACCCGCACCGGAGCCGCACGCGTCCTCGGAGGAGGCCCGTCGATGCGACCGCATCCCAGTCTGGTACTCGCTCTCGTCATCGTCACCGTCGTCGGGCTCGCCGTGGTGCTCGTCGAACTGCAGAAACCGCGCGCGCCGGAGCTCGACGATCCCTGGTCGCAGCTGCCCGAGGTCGCCGCGCACGTGGACCACTCCACCTTCTTCGACACCGACTTCGCCGACGGGCCCGCGGTCACGCAGGCCTGCATGGAGTGCCACGCCGACGCGGCGCAGGACTTCCTGCACACCGCGCACTGGACCTGGGCGGGCGATCACGTCGAGACGGCCGACGGCACGCAGGAGATCGGCAAGAAGAACCTGCTGAACAACTTCTGCATCTCGATCGAGAGCAACTGGCCGCGCTGCACGAGCTGCCACGCCGGCTACGGCTGGGACGACGCCGACTTCGACTTCGCCGACGCCACGAAGATCGACTGCCTGATCTGCCACGATCGCAGCGGTCAGTACCAGAAGGATCCGACCGGCGCCGGTCGTCCGGCCGAACACGTCGACCTGCTCGAGGCCGCGCGCAGCGTGGGCCGACCCACGCGCGCGAACTGCGGCACCTGCCACTTCAACGGTGGTGGCGGCAACGCGGTCAAGCACGGTGACCTCGACGGCAGCATGATGTTCCCGACCGCCGCCATCGACGTGCACATGGGCCGTCACGACCTGCAGTGCGTCGACTGCCACCGCACCGAGGACCACGACATTCCCGGTCGCAGCATGAGCGTGAGCGTGAGCAACACCAAGCGCATCGGCTGCACCGACTGCCACGCCGCGGCCCCGCACCGCGACGAGCGCCTGAACTCGCACGTCGAAGCCGTCGCCTGCCAGACCTGCCACATCCCCCGCATGGCCCCACGCGTGGCCACAAAGATGCAGTGGGACTGGTCGACGGCCGGCGAGGACCGCCCCGATCCCGATCCACACGAGTACATGAAGGGCAAGGGGAGCTTCGTCTACGACACCGACGTCGCCCCCGACTACGCCTGGTACAACGGAACGAGCGATCGCTACCTCAAGGGCGATCCGATCGATCCCGATGGCATCACGGCCATGAACCGCCCGCACGGCGACGCCGCTGATCCGCGCGCGAAGATCTGGCCCTTCAAGATCCACCGTGGTCGGCAGCCCTACGATGCCGAACTCGGCCACTTCGTGAACCCCAAGACCTACGGTGAGGGCGGTTACTGGGAGACCTTCGACTGGGACCAGGCCCTGCGCCTGGGCGCCGAGGCCAGCGGTCTGGAGTACAGCGGCTCGTACGGCTTTGCGCGCACCGAGATGTACTGGCCGCTGTCGCACATGGTCGTTCCCGCCGACGAGTCCCTGCAGTGCGCCGACTGCCACGGCGACGACGGCCGCATGGACTGGCCCGCACTGGGCTACGACGGCGACCCCGCCGAACGCGGCGGCCGCCGGCGCGCCGGCATCACCCGAACCGCGTCCAGCACCACCACGACCGATCACCAGGGAGGCACGCGATGAAGTCGTTCGCCCTGTCCGTGCTCGTCGTCACCGCAGCGAGCGTCATCGCGGCCAGCGCCCCCACCGCGAGCGTCATCGCGGCCAGCATGACCGTGGCCAGCGCCCCTGCGGCCAGCGCCCCCGCGGCGGCCGTCCAGTCGACCGACGACGCCGCGACCACATCGCCCGAGAACCCCGCCTCGCCGTTCCTCCACCCCGGCCTCCACCCCGACGTCGTCCTCCGCGACCGCGACGGCACGCCGGTGGTCGCCTCCGGCAACCCCGTCTCGCCCATGCAGAGCTGCAACCGCTGCCACGACACCGCGTGGATCGAAGAGCACAACGCCCACGCCTGGCTCGGCCTGGACGAAGCCGGTCTCGCCCGCAGCGGGCGCGCCTTCGACGGCGGCACCGGCCCGATCAACCGCTGGGATCCGATCACCTACGACCGCGTGGACTTCGACGGCGACTTCACGATCGGCATCGCCGACTGGCTGCGACGCCACGGTGCACGGCACGTGGGCGGCGGCTTCGCCACCGTCGACACCGAAGGGCGCTCGCTGCTCGATCTCGAAGCCGGCGACGAACCCGCTGCGTTCACCCACGCCCGCACCGACGACGGCGCGATCACCGCCTGGGACTGGAACGAGAGTGGCGTGGCCGAGCTGAACTGCTTCCTGTGCCACGGCGACGATCCCGCGAACGAAGCGCGCATCGCCGAGCTGAGCGCCGGCCGCTTCGGCACCGCCGCCATCGCGACGCTCGCGAACACCGGACTCGTCGAACGCGATGGCGAGGCCTGGGAGTGGGTCGACGCACTGTTCGACGAGAAGGGAGCGGTGAGCGCCGCCACGCTCGGTCTGCGGAGCGCCACCGCCGAGAACTGCGGTCAGTGCCACGGCGCGGTCGTGACCTCCGCCGCCGATCCCTTCTTCGTGGCACCCGATCCTCGACGTCGTCAGACCGAGACCACTGGCGCGATCTTCGCGCCCGGACGCATCGCGCGCAGCGGCATGAACGTGGCCGGCCGCAACACCCTCGCCCGCGCCTGGGACGTGCACGCCGAGCGCCTGGTCGACTGCACCGACTGCCACGCCTCCACCAACAACCCCGGCGCCTACGCCGAGGCCAACGCCGACCGCCCCGACCACCTGCGCTTCGACGCCCGTCGGCTCGACGTGCAGGAGTACCTGAAGCGCCCGAGCCACGACCTGGCCAAGGGCCGCAGCGCGCAGGGCACCATGCGCGATCATCTCGACGGCAGCATCCGCACCTGCGCCGACTGCCACGACGCCTCGGCCGCCCACGAGTGGCTGCCCTACCGCGACCGTCACTTCGACGCGCTCGAGTGCGCCGCCTGCCACGTGCCGCGCAGCATGGGCCCGGCGCGCCAGACCACCGACTGGACCGTCCTCACCACCGACGGCGAACCCCGCGTGCTGCACCGCGGCGCGCACGGCGACCCGCAGTCGGCGTCGACCCTGCTCGAGGGCTTCCGCCCCGTCCTGCTCCCGCGCACCGGACCCGACGGCGAGCGCCGGCTCGCACCGCACAACCTGGTGAGCACCTGGTACTGGTACGACACCGCCCGTGAGCGTCCCGTGACCCGCGAGGAACTCCACGCCGCGTGGTTCGACGGCGACGACGTCCGCCCCGAGATCCGTCGCGTGCTCGACGCCACCGGCAACGGCACCCTCGAACCGATCGAACTCGGACTGCTCCACGATCACCAGATCGAGGCCGTCGCCGCGCGGCTGCGCGCCACAGGCGTTCGCGATCCCAAGATCCGCGCCGAGACCCAGGCCTACCGCGTGTCGCACGGCGTGGCCGGGCGTGGCGGCGCGACCCGCGACTGCTCGACCTGCCACGGCGAGACCTCGCGCGTGGGCGAGGACTTCGTCCTGGCCGACTTCGCGCCGGGTGGCGTGCTCCCCACGCTCGTCGGCGACGGCGGCGTCGAAATGCCCGGCGAGGTCCACACGACCAGCTGCGGCCACGTCGTGGTGACCCCCGACCCCGACATCGCCGGACTGTACCTGCTCGGCTTCTCGCGCGCGCCGTGGGTCGACCGGATCGGCGTGCTGGCCGTGCTCATGGTGATCGCCGGTGTCGTCCTGCACGGCGGTCTGCGCGTGGTCCTGTGGGCGGCGCGGCGGCAGCGCGCCACGACCCCCGAACTCGAACCCCGGACGGAGGCGGCCCGATGAGCGCGAACCCGATCGACGGCATCCGCCGCATCCCCCTGTACACCTTCCACGAGCGCGCGTGGCACTGGGTGCAGGCCGTGACCATCCTCGCCCTGCTGGTGACGGGCGCCGAGATCCACGCGCCCGAGGCAGTGTCGATCTTCGGCTTCCGCACCGCGGTGCTCGTGCACAACGCCTTCGCCGTGTTGCTCCTGCTGAACGCGGCCATGGGTCTGTTCTACTTCGTCACCAGCGGCATGATCCGGCAGTTCGGTCCGCAGCCGCGCGACTTCGTGACCATGTCGCTCGCGCAGGTGCGGTTCTACGCCTACGGGATCTTCCGCGGCGAGCCGCACCCCATGCAGCACGACGCCGAGCACAAGCTCAACCCGCTGCAGCAGGTCACCTATCTCGTGATCCTGAACGTGCTGCTGCCGCTGCAGGTGATCACCGGCTTGTTGATCTGGAGCGCGTCGCGCTGGCCCGAGCTGGTGGCCTCGATCGGCGGCCTGGGCTGGCTGGTGCCGATCCACGCGCTGTGCGCCTGGCTGTTCCTCGCCTTCACGATCATGCACCTCTACCTGACCACGACCGGCGAGACGCCCACGACGAACCTCGAAGCCATGGTCCACGGCGACCTGAAGACCCGACACGACACGACCACCGAGGAGGCGGCCCGATGACGACGCTGCCGCGTGCTTCCTGGAATCCCTACGTGGCCGGCTTCGCGCTCGGCCTGGTGTTGACCGCGTCCTTCGTGATCGCCGGGCACGGGCTCGGGGCGTCGGGGGCGGTCGGCCGGGTCGTGGCGGCCGGCGTCGACGCCGTCGCCCCCGCGCAGGTCGACACCAATCCCTACCTGGCGCCGATGGCCGGCGGCGACACGAATCCCTTCGACCACTGGATCACGTGGATGGTCCTCGGCGCGATCGCCGGTGGCCTGGTGTCGGGCCTGACGGCCGGACGCATGAAGGTCGAGACCTTCCGCGGGGCGCGGATCACACCGCAGCAGCGATGGATGTTCGCGCTGATCGGCGGAACGATCATGGGCTTCGGTGCGCGGCTCGCGCGCGGCTGCACCAGCGGACAGGCACTGAGCGGCGGAGCGATGCTCTCGGTGGGAAGCTGGGCCTTCATGTTCAGCGTGTTCATCGGTGGCTACGCCCTGGCGTACTTCGTGCGCCGGCTCTGGAACGACTAGGAGACGATCATGGGTCCCTTCGCACTCGACGGAATCACTTCGATCCTGGTCCACCTGGCCATCGGATTCGGCTTCGGCTTCGTGCTCGAACGCGCCGGCTTCGGCGACTCGCGGCGGCTGGCCGCGCAGTTCTACCTGCGCGACATGACCGTGCTCAAGGTCATGTTCACCGCCATCGTCACGGCCATGGTGCTGGTGCACTTCGCGTGGGCGATCGGCTGGGTCGACCTGTCGCGCGTGTTCGTCAATCCCACCTACCTGGCCTCGGGCGTGGTCGGTGGACTGATCATGGGCGTCGGTTTCATCGTCGGCGGCTACTGCCCCGGGACGAGCCTGGTCGCCGCCGCCACGCTGAAGCTCGACGGTGTGTTCTTCGTACTCGGCGTCACCCTCGGGGTGTTCGTGTTCGGTGAGGTCGTGCCGTCCTTCTGGGACTTCTTCCAGAACGCCGGGGCCATGGGCCGCTTCACGCTGGCCGACTGGCTGGGGATCCCCACCGTGCTCGTGACCTTCCTCGTAGGGTGCATGGCGGTGTTCATGTTCTGGGGCGCCGAACGGCTCGAGGCCGTGTTCGGCGACGCCCCGCGCGAAGAGACCACCGAGACCCCGGATGCCACCACGGAGGTCGCGCGATGAGAGCCCCCTGGAAGTTCCTGGCGGCCGCGGCGCTGATCGGCACGACCATGGCCATGACCCTGGTCGGCGATCCGACCCTCGACGACCGGCTCGCCTGGCAGCACGACCAGCTCGAGGAGACCCTCGTGTCGCGCGACGTGCACGTACACCCCGGCGAGCTGCTCGAGCTGATGCACGACGACCTGGTGCGTCTGCGCATCGTCGACGTGCGCGACGAGTCGGACTTCAACCTGTTCCACCTCGCCGATGCGGAACGCGTGGACTGCGACGCCCTGCAGTCGACCTGGGGCCATGACCTGGTCGACGACGCGATCGTCGTGATCACCGGCAACGACGAGGCCCGCGCCGAGTCCGCCTGGCGCATGCTGCGCGCGCGCGGAGTCCGCAACGTGTACGTGCTGGCCGGCGGGCTGAACCGGTGGGTGGAACTGTTCAGCGAGCCCGAGCCGCAGCCGCACGAACCCACGGCATCCGTCGCGAGTGCCGCGGCCGCGTTGTTGTTGCCGGTGCAGACCGAGAGCTGCCTGTCCGAGGAGCCCTTCGCGTGGGGCCTCTCGGCCGCACTCGGCGATCGCCATCCCGCGTCGTTGCCCGACGCACACCGCCTCGAGCCCCTCGACTACCAGGACAAGGTGAAGCGCACGGTCAAGGCGCCGAAGCTGAGCGGCGGCTGCGGTTGACAGATCCCGTGCCGGGGGCTTCCATCGATCGGCACCGTCCCCGATCCCGGAGCCTCCGCGGGTGACCGACCCCTTCCTGCGCACGCTCGGCCGCCGCCTCGCCGCGGCCGACGACGCCGAGCACGTCGACGACCTGCACGTCGACGTGCGCGAGAGCTGGCCCGACAACTTCGCGGCCCAGCTCGTGGCGCGCACCGCGAGCAAGATCGGCGACGTCCTGGCCAGCCCACGCCACGTGCTCACGTGGTGGTTGGCGGCTCTGGGCGTGCCGTCGGGCTTGCTCGGTGCGCTGGTTCCGATCCGCGAAGCGGGTGCCCTGCTCCCCCAATTGTGGCTCGGACGCTTCATGGCCCGGCGCGCGTACCGGCGCGGGGTGTACGTCACGGGACTGTTCGTGCAGGCCGCGGCGATCGGTGCGATCGCCCTGGCGGCGTCGTCGAGCCGCGGCGTCCTCCTCGGCGTGCTCGCCGTCGTCTCGATCGGGGTGTTCTCGGTCGGTCGGGCGGCGGCCTCCCTGTCGTCGAAGGACCTGCTCGGGCGCACCGTGCCCAACGGTCGGCGCGGGCGTCTCGGAGGGACCGCCTCGAGCGTAGCGGGTCTGCTGACCCTGGCCGCCGGCCTCACCCTGGGCCTGCGACGCTCCGAGGACCCCGGAATCGCCCCGCTGGTGCTCGTCGTCGGGGCCGTGGTCGCCTGGGCCGTGGCCGGCTGGCTGGCCCGCTCGATCGAGGAACCGCCCGCCGCGGTGGACGGCAACGGTGCGTCGATCCGCCACGGCCTGCGGCTGCTGCGCGACGACCCCGACTTCGGCCGCTTCTGCCTCGCGCGCGGGCTGCTCGCCGGAACCGTGCTGTCGATGCCCTACGTGACCATGCTCGCCAGCCGCGGCACCGACGGGGCCAGCGCCGGACTCGGCGCGCTGCTCGTGGCCGCCTCCGCCGCGCAGTTCGTCAGCGGATGGCTGTGGGGACGCGCCGCCGACCTGTCGAGCCGGCGGACCCTGGTCGTCGGCGGCCTGGCCGCCGCCACCGTCCTGGCCACGGTCTTCGTGGTGGCCGGACTCGGCCTCGCGGGAACACCCGCCGCCGTGGTGTTCGGCATCCTGTACTTCCTGCTGGCCCTCGCCCACGAGGGCATCCGTCAGGGCCGCAAGACCTACGTGGTCGATCTGGCTCCCGACGACCTGCGCCCGCTGTACGTGGCCGTGGCCAACACCGTGATGGGGTCGGTCCTCGTCCTGAGTACCGCCCTGGGGGCGGTGGCGTCGGCCTACAGCGAACGCACGCTGGTCGCCCTTCTGGCCGTCCTGGGGGTCGCGGGAAGCCTCGTCGCCCTGCGTCTCCGTGAGGTCGAAGCGGACTGAGCCGGAACGACGGCCGCACCCGCCGCGACGACCCCCGCCTGAGCTGTGACCCTCACAGATTCGATCTGGTCTGCCGACGGGTGCGGCCGTGTACTGAACCCACACCGAACCTGCGCCCGGGTCGCGCCTCACGGCCGTGAACTCGAACGGCTGCTCGTAGTTCGGCGATCCCCCTTCTTCCACCAGAGAATCGAGCAGGAGGCGTCATGACCCAGAGGGTTCTCTTGGTCGACGGCAACGAAGCTGCCGCTCTGTCCGCCCACAAGACCAACGAGGTCATCGCCATCTATCCGATCACGCCCAGCTCGAACATGGGTGAACACGCGGACGCGTGGTCGGCGAAGGGCCGGACGAACATATGGGGCACCGTCCCCGAGGTCATCGAGATGCAGAGCGAGGGCGGGGCCGCCGGCGCCGTCCACGGATCGCTGCAGGCGGGGTCGCTGACCACGACCTTCACCGCCTCGCAGGGTCTGCTCTTGATGATTCCGAACATGTACAAGATCGCCGGCGAGCTCACGCCGACGGTCTTCCACGTCGCGGCGCGCGCCGTCGCCACCCACGCACTGTCGATCTTCGGCGATCACAGCGACGTCATGGCCACCCGCCAGTGCGGCTGGGCGCAGCTGTGCAGCGGGAGCATCCAGGAGGTCCACGACTTCGCGCTGATCGCCCAGGCGGCCACGCTGAAGGCACGCGTGCCCTTCCTGCACTTCTTCGACGGCTTCCGTAGCTCGCACGAGCTCAACAAGATCTACGAGCTCGACGACGACACGATCAGGGCCATGATCGATGATGACGACGTGCGCGCCATGCGTGAGCGGGCGCTGAGCCCGGATCACCCGGTTCTGCGCGGCACCGCGCAGAACCCCGACGTGTTCTTCCAGGCCCGCGAAGCCATCAATCCCTACTACCAGAACATTCCCGGCATCTTCAAAGAGGTGCTGCAGCAGTTCGGCGAGCTCACCGGCCGTCACTACGCACCCTTCGAGTACGTGGGCGCCGACGACGCCGAGCATGTGATCGTCATGATGGGTTCGGGCATCGGCGCGGCCGAGGAGGCCGTGAACCGCATGGTGAGCGAGGGCGAGAAGGTCGGCATGGTGAAGGTCCGCCTGTACCGTCCGTTCAACGCCGCCGACCTGCTGAGCGTGATCCCGGCCAGCGTCAAGCGCATCGCCGCGCTCGACCGTACCAAGGAGCCGGGCGCCGAGGGCGAGCCGCTCTACCTCGACGTGGTCGCCGCGCTGGCCCGCCAGTGGGCGCGCAGCAAGCAGACCGAGCTGCCGCAGGTCTTCGGTGGCCGCTACGGCCTGGGCTCGAAGGAGTTCGCGCCATCCATGGTGAAAGGCGTGTTCGACGAGCTCGGCAGCAAGGAGCCCCGCCACGGCTTCACCGTGGGGATCGTCGACGACGTCAGCCACACCTCGGTCGACTACGACCCCGACTGGTCCACCGAGCCCGACGACGTGCGTCGTTGCGTGTTCTTCGGCCTCGGCGCCGACGGTACGGTCGGTGCGAACAAGAACTCGTCGAAGATCATCGGCGAGTCCACCGACCTCTACTCTCAGGGCTACTTCGTCTACGACAGCAAGAAGTCCGGCTCGACCACGATCTCGCACCTGCGCTTCGGTCCCCGTCCGATCAACTCGACGTACCTGATCCGCAAGGCACAGTTCGTGGCCTGCCACCAGTTCGTCTTCACCGAGAAGATGGAAATGCTCGACCTCGCGGTCGACGGTGCGACCTTCCTGCTGAACAGCCCCTACGGCCCTGACGAGGTGTGGGAACACCTGCCGGGCAAGCTGCAACAGGAGATCGTCGACAAGAAGCTGAAGTTCTACGTGATCGACGCGGGCACGGTGGCCGAGAAGGCCAAGATGGGCACGCGGATCAACACGGTCATGCAGGCCTGCTTCTTCGCCCTGAGCGAGGTCCTGCCCAGGGACCAGGCGATCGACGAGATCAAGAAGGCCATCGAGAAGACCTACGGTGCCCGCGGCGAGGTCGTCGTGCAGCGCAACTGGGACGCCGTGGACATGGCCGTCGACAACCTGCACGAAGTGAAGGTGCCCGAGACAATCACCGGCGAGGTCCGCGAGCTGGTGCCCGACATGCCCGAGCAGGCCCCGGATTTCGTGAAGAAGGTCACCTCGATCATGATGGCCGGGAAGGGGGATCTGCTGCCGGTGAGCGCCATGCCCGTCGACGGCACCTTCCCCACCGCCACCGCCCAGTGGGAGAAGCGCAGCATCGCGCGTGAGATCCCGGTGTGGGACGACGACATCTGCATCCAGTGCGGTCTGTGCGCCTTCGTCTGCCCACACACGACGATCCGGACCAAGGTCTACGAGCCGGCCGTGCTCGACGGTGCTCCCGACAGCTTCCAGTCGATGGACTACAAGACCAAGGAGTACCCCGGCCAGAAGATGACCGTTCAGGTCGCACCCGACGACTGCACCGGCTGCGGTGTGTGTGTCGACGTCTGCCCGGCCTTCTCCAAGTCCGATCGTTCGCACAAGGCGATCAACATGGAGCCCCAGCTCGACCACCTCGAACGCGAGCGCGTGAACTGGGACTTCTTCCTCGACATCGAGGAGACCGACCGCAAGACGGCGCGCCTGGACACGGTGAAGGGCAGCCAGATGCTCGAACCGCTGTTCGAGTTCTCCGGTGCGTGCGCGGGCTGCGGCGAGACCCCCTACATCAAGCTGCTCACGCAGCTCTTCGGTGACCGCATCCTGATCGCCAACGCCACCGGCTGCTCGTCGATCTACGGCGGCAACCTGCCGACCACCCCGTACGCGGTCAACGACGACGGGCGCGGACCTGCCTGGTCGAACTCGCTGTTCGAGGACAACGCCGAGTTCGGTCTGGGCATGCGTCTGTCGCTCGAGAGCCACATGGAGCTGGCCGTGCACCTGCTGAAGAAGATGGCCGGCGACCTGGGCGAGAAGACGGTCCAGGGCATCCTCGACGCCGAGCAGAACGACGAGACCGACATCGAGGCCCAGCGGGCCCGTATCGCCGGCGTGAAGGACAAGCTGTCGAAGATGGACAGCGAGGACGCCCGTAACCTGCTGAAGGTGATCGACGCGCTCGCCAACAAGAGCGTGTGGATCGTCGGCGGCGACGGCTGGGCCTACGACATCGGCTTCGGGGGCGTGGACCACGTGCTGGCCAGCGGCCGCAACGTGAACCTGCTGATCCTCGACACCGAGGTCTACTCGAACACCGGTGGCCAGGCGAGCAAGTCCACCCCGCGCGCGGCGGTGGCCAAGTTCGCAGCCGGCGGCAAGCCCGGGGCCAAGAAGGACTTCGGCATGATCGCCATGTCCTACGGCAACGTCTACGTGGGCCAGATCGCACTCGGCGCCAATCCCAAGCAGACGATCAAGACCTTCCTCGAGGCCGAGTCGTGGCCGGGACCGTCGGTGATCATCGCCTACAGCCAGTGCATCGCACACGGCATCGACATGACCACCGGCATGACCCATCAGAAGGAAGCCGTGAACTCGGGCTACTGGCCGCTGTATCGTTTCGATCCGCGGCACAGCGAGACCGACCACCATCCCTTCCAGCTCGACAGCAAGAAGCCGAAGATCCCGTACACGGACTTCGCCACCAAGGAAGCCCGCTTCGCCATGCTCGAACGGATCGATTCCGAGGCCTTCCATCGCCTGACCGCGATCGCCCAGGAGGAGATCGACGAGCGCTGGCGCCTGTACGAGCAGATGGCGAGTGTGGAACGCACCGTGCCCGGCATGACCGGGGTCGAGACCGTCGAACCCGAGGACGCCGGCAACGGTTCCGGCGACGCGAACGACCAGTAGGCCCGAGACCATCGGAGGAAGACGAATGGCCGTCGATCTGAAGACCAAGTACCTCGGGCTGAGCCTGGCGAACCCGGTGGTGGCCTCGGCCTCGCCGATGACCGGCAAGCTCGAGAACCTGCAGCGCCTCGAAGAGGCCGGCGTGGGCGCCATCGTGCTCCCGTCGCTCTTCGAGGAGCAGATCATCCACGAGGAGACCGAACGCGTCCGCATGGACGAGTACGGGGCGGAGTCCTTCGCCGAGGCGCTGGACTACTTCCCGCCACTCGAGGGCTACAACACGGGCACCGAGTTGTACCTCGACCTGCTGCGCGACGCGAAGAAGGCGCTGAAGGTGCCGGTGATCGCCAGCCTGAACGGCACGACCACCGGCGGATGGCTGCGCTACGCGAAGCTCATGGAGGAAGCCGGGGCCGACGCGCTCGAGCTGAACATCTACCTGATCGCCGCCGACCCGAAGGTCAGCGGCGCCGAGGTCGAACAGCAGTACATCGACCTGGTGCAGGCGGTGAAGAAGGAGGTCTCGATCCCGCTGTCGGTGAAGGTCGGGCCCTACTTCAGCTCGATCGGGAACATGATGCTGCGTCTGCAGGACGCCGGTGCGAACGGCCTGGTGCTGTTCAACCGCTTCCTGCAGCCCGACATCGACCTCGAGGCCCTGCAGGTGCACCCGAACGTCGAGCTGAGCACGTCGTTCGAGAGCCGTCTGCCGCTGCGCTGGATCGCCCTTCTGCGCGACGAGCTGGGTGTGTCTCTGGCAGCGACCAGCGGTGTGCAGGGAGCACCCGACGTGATCAAGCTCCTGCTGGCCGGGGCCGACACGGTCATGATGACCTCGGCCCTGCTACGCCGCGGGCCGACGCACGTTGCCAACGTGCTGCACGGCGTGCGCAGCTGGCTCGAGGAGAACGAGTACGAGAGCGTCGAGCAGATGAAGGGCAGCATGAGCCGCGAGAAGTCCCCCCAACCGGGTGCCTTCGAGCGAGCGAACTACGTGAAGACCCTGATCAGCTACACCGGCCCCTACGTCTAGGGCCCGAGTCCGCCGGTGAGCGGTGTACGAACGGCCCCCGGGTGACACCGGGGGCCGTTCGACGTCTGTAAACTCTCTTTACAAGCCGCTTGACTTCACGAATTCGGAACACTTATCGTCTCTTCATCTCGCAGTCGGGAACCACGGCGGCTCGCCAGCCGCCCGGATCCGGCTCGACGATCGACTCAGGTCCCGTCGGGTCTCGCCCGGGAGCTTCGCCGGCTCCCACCGACGGGGGCGGATCTCGCCAAGATCCCGGTCCTCCCTTGCCTGGGCCGGGATCTCCGCTTTCCGGGAGCCAGGGCGTCGACGGCGTGGAGCTAGGGCGTCGACGGCGTGAGCTGTGGGCTCTCGAGCGCCAGGATCACCCAGTATCGCTGCGACCGATAGGCCTCGATCTGGACCTGGGCCCGGGCCTCCGGCCCCACGTACACGCGCCGCACCAGACCGTCGCCGCTGTCGAGTGCCGCGAATCCGTCGTCGTGTTCCGAGACCGGATCGCCGTAGCGGGCCGCGAGCAGCCCGTCGAGCTGTTCGTACAGGCGCAGGGGCCGGCTCGGAAGACCGAACAGCCTCCACTGCACCTGGATCCGGTGCAGCCGGCCGGTGTGGTCGCCGGGGGTCGGCTCGGTGAAGTCCAGCAGGACCTCGGCCGCCTGGCCCAGGAACCGACCCTCGAAGCGGAGCTGCCCGTCGCGGGCGGCGCTGCTCTCGAGGTCCTCGCGGTCGGCCATCGTGCGCAGGACCACGAAGCGGTCCATGCCGAAGCGCAGACCGATCAGACCGTCGGCCAGGGGGCCGTACCAGCCCTCCCACGGCTGCCGGGGGTCTGGCGCGCCGGTGTCGTCGAGCACGTCGTAGGGGTCGCCCGGTCCACGGTCCTGCGGCGTTGCCGGCGTGGCTCCGCCGACTGCGAGCACGGCGAAGAGCACACACGACACGAGTCGTGGACTCGGCATGACCACCTCGGCGATCGGATCCACGGAAACGGGATTCGGGCTGGTCAGGGCGGCGGAGTCCGTGCTTCCATCGCGCCGACCGCGATCCGCACCAATGTCGACCCGGTGGAGTCGCGGGGCAAGACCTCGAGCGCGATGCTGCCGCATGGACACAGCCGACCCGATCCGTGACTGGGCACGGGCCCGCAGCCGGGACCTGGCTTCGGAGCTGGCCACCGACCCCTACGTGCGCTCCGCCCGCCTGCTCGGCTACAGCCTGCGCTCGCAGGTCCGGGGATTCTTCCACGATCCGCGACATCCCGCCGCGCGCCGGCTGCTCCGCCACTGGTTCGACCTGGCCTTCGAGGCCGGGGCCGATCGGGCCGAGGACATGGCCGTGGAGATCGAGCACGACTGGAGCCACGGCGACGAGCGTGCCCTGGCCGGTGCCTGGCGTGCCCTGCGCAAGGAATTCGGGCACGTGGTCGCGGCGGCCGACGCTGCGGCGACTGGCGCGCCGCCGGGCACGCCCGACGACCCGGACCGGGCCGCGGCCCGACGCGTCGCCTTCGACCGCTGGCTCGACGATCAGTCCACGTAGCCCAGCGCCCGCAGCTTCTCCAGAGTGGCGGCTTCGGCTTCGGGATCGGGTTCGGCCTCACGTCCCGTGCGCGGAACGATGCCTTCGTACGACGCGATCGACTGCTCGACGAGGACTCCCGACCACCGCCGCAGGTCGGCCGTGAAGGCATCGTGCAGGACGACACCGTCGAGATCGCGCGCCGGTGGTACCCCGCACAGGGCCAGGACGGTGGGCATGACGTCCTTCACGCCGCCTCCCTCGAGAACGTGCCCGCGGCGCAGGCCCGGACCCTTCATCACCACGAGTCCCTCGAGACGGTGCATCTGCACCCCCAGTGTGCGTCGCCCGCGGACACGACGATGACCGACGAAGCCGTGGTCGCTCACCACCAGCACGCGACTGCGGGGGTCGACGCCGTCGAGCACGCGGCCGATCAGTTCGTCGACGAACACGTGGTACTCGTCGATCACCGACCCGAGCATGCGCACCCTCCAGTCCTCCGGCTCCAGGCCCGAGTACCGCGGCTCGAACCACCGCCAGTAGTCGTGGCTCACGAGATCGAGCCCGCGGAAGTAGACGGTGAAGACGTCGAAGCCACCGCGTGCGAGCAGGGCCTCGGCCATGGCCAGGTAGGTGAGATCGCCGGCCACGATCGCGCGCAGATCGGCCAGGAGCGCGTCGGCGTCGTCTCCGTGTGCGCGCCAGACCGCCTCGTCGACGAAGCGGGCCAGCATGGCGTCGTCCACGTCTTCGGGATGGACCACGTGGGGCGCCAGCGCTTCCCATTCCTGCGGCGGGTAGGCCGCGTCCTCGCCCTGCTTGGTCCGCAGGTCGAAGTACGGGAGGAAGTCCGACACCAGCACGCCGTTCAGCGGCGGCGCCGGATGCGTGACCCACCACCCCAGCACGGCCTGCCGACGGCCCAGGTGCCCCAGGATCTCCCAGTACGTGACCGCCGTGCGCATGTCCGACGCGCTCGGTGCGCCGCCGCGGTCGATGAAGCCGACCACGCCGTGCTCGACGGGGCGCTTGCCGGTGGCGATGGTGGTCCAGATCGTGGGCGACTTGTCCAGGGGCTCGAGGCTGCGCAGAGGACCGCGGGTCCCCTGCTCGATCAATCCCTGCAGGTTCGGCATGCGACCGGCTTCGATCAGGGGATCGATCCAGGTCCAGTCCGCACTGTCGACGCCGATGAACACGACCGGCTCGTCCACCTCGGGCGGAGGCCCGTCGGCACAACCGGTGACCAGCATCGCGATCACGGCCGGCAGGAGAACTCGCGGCCACGCACGCACGACGGCTCCGATCAGCGGACGAGGGTGACCCGGCCGGTCAGCGCGCGCGCACCGACCCGCAGGCGCACGAGATAGCTACCCGAAGCCACGACGCGGCCCTGGTCGTCGGTGCCGTCCCAGGTCACCCCGTGCCGGCCGGCCTCGGTGCGCGTCTGCAGCAGGGATCGTACCCGGCGTCCACGGAGGTCGAAGAGGTCGACCCTGACGTCGGCTCGATGCGCCTGCTCCCAGCGGATCGACGTCCGCGGATTGAAGGGGTTCGGCGCCGCGGGCAGCAACCGGGTGGCCGCGGGAACGACCTGTGGGCCGTCGGCCGGTGCGTCGTCGAGGGCGAGCGCGGTGTCGACATCACGCGCGTAGGCCCCCCGCGCGAGAGTCCCCGCGGCGAGCCGGGGCACCGGTCCCGGATCGAAGGCCAGATCCTCGACACGCGGAGTGTCGAGTCCGTCCGAGAACTCCCCCCAGGTGGATCCGCCGTCGTCGGACACGAACACTCCGTGGGCACTCGTCGCGAGCACCAACCTCGGGGAACCCGCGATGCGCAGCAGGTCGGTCGGTTCGACCACCTCTCCGGCCGGTCCGGCGCGCAGTGGCGTGACCGTCGGACGCGATGCAGCATCGAGTCCCTCGACCACGAGCAGGTTGCCGTCGGGCCCCGGGCGCACGGCCACGAGCAGCGAGAGGGCATGCGGACCGCGGAAGGCCAATCCCCGTACGCGGATCGATCCCGCATCGGGAAGGGGAATCGACCCCCAGGCCGAGCGCCCGTCGCCCACGTACAAGGCAGCGGCTTCGCCTCCCTGCGGATCGTAGCCCACCGCGGCGCGGTCCCCCTCGACCGTCAACGCGAAGGTCGGGCGGTCGTCCGGAAGGCCTTCGACCCGACTCCACGACCGTCCGTCGTCGTCGCTCGCGATCGGGCCCGAGTCGCTGGTCGCGAGCAGTCGCCCGTCGTCGAGGCTGGCGAAGTCGCCGACCCGCATCCCCGGCCGGGGGAGCTTCGCCGCGATCCAGGTCTCCCCCTCGTCGTCGGAGGTGTACACGCCGCCGGCCGCGCCCAGGAGCCATCGTCCAGACACGACGTGCAGGGCTCCGATCTGCAGCTCCACCAGATCACCGGTCACCTCCGTCCAGCTCGCCGCCCCGTCGTCGCTGCGGAAGACGCGGCCGTGGGCCGTGCCCGCCAGGATCCGACCGGAGGCCGCGGCGACCGAGCGCACCCAGGCCGCGCGCAGTCCGGTGTTCGACGGCGACCAGAGACCGTCGTCACCTTCGCGCAGAACTCCGTCGACGAAGCTGCCGAGCAACAGGCCCTGGTCGTCGGGATGGATCTCCCAGATCTCCGGGGCGTCGCGGCCGCGGCCGCCCGTGGAGCGTTGCCAGGTGGTGCCCCCGTCGCTCGATCGGAACAAACCACGGTCGGCGCCCACGAGGATCGTGGGGCGCGGCTCCCCGGGTACCACCACGCTGCGGTAGTACCGCGGGCGGGGTCCGTCGACCGTGGGTGTGATCGGCACGAAGCGCTCGCGGTCGCGTAGCTGCCAGACCGAGCCCTCGAAGTCGGCCACCACCAGGCTGTCGTCGCTCGCCGGCCACGGTGCGAGGTCGAAGAGGAAGCGCCGGGCCGGCAGACCGGCCGTGATCTCGCGGTTGGTGCTGGTGTCGCCGCTCTGCAGACCCAGGGCATCGAAGACCAGGTAGACCACGGTCCGTGGCCGCTCCGGCAACACCTCGACGGCGCGCACCGGAGCCACCGGGCCCACGCGCAACGAGTCCTCCCACACGCTGCCCCGCGTGCGGCTCACGAAGGTCCCCAGGCTGGTGCCCGCGACGATGCGCCGAGGGTCGAACGGAAACGTCTCGACGTCGAAGACCAGGGGGAGTCCGGAATCGGCCAGACCCGCATTGACCGCCGACCAGCGCGATCCGCCGTCCTCGTTGCGCAGCACGCCGCGGTCCTCGGTGGCGGCGTACAGACTGCTGCGGATGTCTCCGCTGGCGGCCAGGTCCCACACCACCGCGTCGCCGACCGTCTCGGTCGCCTCGCGCCACGTGGCGCCGTCGTCGTCGCTACGCCAGATCCCTCCGCCGTAGGTGCCGGCGTAGAGCGGACCCCCGGGACCGGTGGGGCGCAGGTACGTGGTCACCCAGGCCAGATCGGGCCCCCCACCCGTCCACGTGTCCGCGGCCGTGGCCGGGCATGCCGCGAACACTGCGACGAGGACGAGGCACGGCACCGAGATGCGCATGGAACGCTCCGGAAGGGGAAGGCGACGATCGAAGGCTACCCGGGCGAACGGGCCCGGGGCAAGCTCACGGCCCGCGACGCAGTGCACCGAGCTTCTGCCGCACCCGCGGATGGCCGGGCGCCAGCCCCAGCGCGGCCTCGTACTGCCGGGCGGCCTCGTCCAGCCGCCCGCGTCGACGTTCGATGTCGCCGGCCAGCTCGTGGCAGTACGTCAGCTCCTCGACCGGTGGCCGGCCCGTCCCGCGCGCTTCGGCGTAGAGGGCCTCCATGGCCGTCGCCAGCGCGCGCAGAGCCTCCTGGTGGCGTCCGAGCCGGTCGAGGGCCGTGGCCCGGTTGATCTCGACCCGCTTCGCGCCCGGAGCATCGCGCCGTACCGCGTCGAACTCGCGCAGGGCCTCCTCCCATCGGCTCTGCTGCAAGAGCATCGAGCCCACGTTGACGTGCAGGGCCGATTCGTCGCGCGGAACCGACGGCAGCGCCAGCAATCCGGCCGCCGCCCCCGTGGCGAGGACCCCTGCGATCACCGTCTGCCGGCGACCCTCGCGCCACGCATCGAACGCCCGCACCACCACCGCTGCCGCCAGGACGGTGGCTGCCGCCATCATGGGGATCCGGAAGCGCTCGAACACGAAGAACGGGATCAACGAGATCCAACTGGCCAGCAGGAACACCACCAGCGGCCAGCCTCGCCGCCACGGTCGCAGGAACACCAGGCCCGCCAGCGCCAGCGGGAAGATCAACCACGGACGCACCAGCGGATTGTGCAGGGCAGTGATCCAGCGTCCGGCGATCGGTAGCGAGTGGACGTCGTTGCCCTCCCACGCGCCCCACAGGAGCACGGCCTTCTTCACCGTGAGCACGAAGGCATCGGCGGGCTCGCGTGCCCACCAGTCGAGCCCCTGACGCCACCAGAAGCGCGACACCCCGGCCGCGTCGAGCGCGAGCGGGGACTGCTCACGCGCGAGCCGCACGGCGTCGTCCTCCTCGACCATCGCGTCGCTGCGTCCGGGCCGAAGCGGGAGGTAGCTGCCGTCGGCCCTTTCGTGGTTGCCGATGTAGAAGTTCGGACCGCCGCTGTAGGCGATCACCACCAGCCCGCCGCCGCGCGCATGGTTCTGCGCGGTGGGCACGGCGACCACCGCGAGGATCGCGACCAGACCGACGAGCGGAGCGGCGCCTCCGGCCGGTGCGAGGCGGATCCCACGACGGGCCGCCAACAGAGCCCCGACGACGAGAGCCAGACCCACCACCAGCATCTCGCCTCGAACCGTGGCCGCCGCCCCGAGCAGCAGACCGGCGACCCCCCAGGCGAGCCGCCCGGCGCCCTCGCGCGCCACCAGCCAGAGGGCGAGCAGCGCCAGGAACACCGTCAGCGTCGGCTTCAGGATCAGGATCTCGTGCAGCAACACCGTGGGCGCCACTGCCCACAGCAGTCCCGCGACCACTCCGACACGCGTGTCGAAGAAGCGACGGGCCAGAGCGAAGACCAGCACTGCGTTCAGGACACCGAGCGCGAGCTGGACCGACTTCACGGCCGGCAGCTGGGCTCCCATCGCGACCAACGCCGCCAGGAACCAGGCGTAGCCCGGGGTCATGTAGTAGGCACCGTGCGGCGGATCCTGGCCCAGGACCACGCGCTCGCTCATCTGCATGTAGGCGATCTCGTCGACGATCGGAACCGTCCAGAAAGGGGCGTCCCCGGCATCGAGGACCACCCACACCCGCACGAGCACCGCGGCGAGCGCCACGGCCAGGAGTGCGATGCGGGCCCGGCTCACGACCCGCCTCCCTCCGACGGGCGGACCAGCTCGAGGGCGGCCGCGTGTACGTGGCCGTTGCTCACCACGAGTTCGTTGGCCCCCTCGCGGAAGGGAGCGCCCCGTCCGTCGGTGACGGCCCCCCCGGCTTCCTCCACCAGCAGCATCCCGGCGGCCACGTCGTACAGGTTCTGCGGCTGGTGCTTGCTGGCCAGCAGCAGGTCGAGACGGCCGTCGGCGACGAAGGCCAGCTCCAGGGCGACGCTCCCCAGACGCCGGACCTTCGAGATCGACGAGAACACCCGCTGGAGGATCTCCGCGTCGCGCACGAAGCGGCCCTGCCGCGACGACTGGAAGCTGGCGATGGCCTCGCGAAGGGTGCTCCGGTCGCTGACGACGAGGCGCTCGTCGCCCCTCCAGGCCCCCTCGCCGCGCGCCGCCACGTACAGATCCCCGCGCAACGGGTCGACCACTGCCCCCGCCTCGATGACCCCGTCGTGCACCACGGCCACGGCCACGCTGAACACCGGTAACCCCAGGGCGTAGTTGAGCGTCCCATCCACGGGGTCGACGTGCCACTCGAACGCGGCCCCCTCCGGACCACTGCGGCCGTGTTCCTCGCCCACGATGGCGTGATCGGGGAATTCGGAGTGAATCCGGGCGGCGAGGAAGGACTCGATCTCGGCGTCGACGTGGGTCACGGCCTCGCGCCCGACCTTGTAGCGGAGCGGTCCGGTACGGCCGTAGGCCTCGACGACACGGGCGCCGACCGGTTCGAGCAGTGAGACGAGGCGGGAGCGCCAGTCGGAATCCGACACCGGGACGTTCCTCCGGAGGGTGGCACGGAATGTCCAGGCTAGCGCCCCATCGGCAGCCGGGCAACAGGACCGGCCCCGGATACGTAGGGATCACCCGACGTGGAACAGTTCCCTTTCCATCCCCCGGACCCATCGCGATAATGGGTCGGACCCTGGCGGAGGACCGGCCCACCCGCGCGGCCGTCGCGCCGCAGAGGGGCGGAGTCCGACCGCAGTGCGCACCGGGACCATGACGAAACCGACCACGACCCGCAACCTGCTCGTCGCGTGGGGTGTCTTCACGCTGCTCGTGGCCTCGTTCAGCGCCTACGACGCCACGCGATCGAGACCGACCGACGGAGCGCTCTGGCGACTCGGTGGCGAGCAGATCCGCGTGATGGACGTGGTGGACGACGGCCCTGCCCACCGCGCCGGGCTCCGAGCGGGCGACGTGATCGAAGGCATCGACCGGCAGGCGATCCGCGATCCGCGGCACGCCTCGGGCCTGCTGCAGAGCCGGGACGTGGGCGAGGTGGTGCCCTATCTGGTGCGCCGGGGGGGCGAGGTCCTCACGGCCGACATCGAACTCGGCAGCACGCGCATCACCGACGTGACCACCTATCTGGTGTACTGCGGGCTGGGGCTGATCTACCTGCTCGCCGGCGCCTACGTCTTCTGGCGCAACCCCGTGCTCGTGCAGGCCCGGCTGTTCTACCTGCTGTGTACGTTGTTCCTGGTGTACTTCTTCTCGGCCAGCGACCGCAGTAGCATCTACTACTGGTCCGACACCTTCGTGCAGAACGCGGGCACCTTCGCGAGCCTCATGGTGCCACCGCTGTTCCTGCACTTCTTCTTGGTCTTCCCGAAACGACGCACCGTCCTCGACCGCAATCGATGGGTCGCTCCCGCGCTCTACCTGGTCCCGGTGCTGTACTACCTGTCGTTCACCTACGATCAGTTCTTCGAGCGACAGATGGCCTCGATCGGGCCGGTCGAACAGATGACCCTGGGCTTCTACTTCACGGCAGGCCTGGCGAGCCTGGTGTCGATCTACCTGTCGAGCCAGGACTCGGCGCTGCGCCAGCGGGTGAAGTTCCTGACCCTCGGAACCGTTCTGGGAACACTTCCCTTCCTGGTGTTCAACATCGCCCTGGGCAAGCTCCTGGGTCGCGAGGACCTGGCCCTGCTCGGCGCGATCCCCATGGTGCTGGTCCCGGTGAGTTTCGGGTACACGATCGCACGCTACCGGCTGATGGACATCGAGGTGTTCATCCGCCGGTCGCTGATCTACGCGGTGCTCACCGGGCTGGTGGTCGGCGCCTACTTCGTGCTGGTGGTGCTCGTCGGCAACGTCGTGCTCGACCTGAGCGGCCAGAACAGTCAGCTGGTCGCGATCATCGCCACGCTGCTGATCGCGGCCGCCTTCGCCCCCGCCCGCGAGCGGATCCAGGGTTTCCTCGAACGGCGGTTCTTTCGTGAGAAGCACGACCTGCAGCAGGCGCTGCAGGACCTGGCCAAGGCGATCCCGCACACGCTCGAGACCTCGACCCTGGTCACGCTGGTGCGTGCGCGCGTGGGCGGTCTGCTCCACCCCACTCGTTTCGAGTTCCTGGAGTGCCCCGACGGGGCGCTGATCCACGACGAGTCCGACGAGACCGTGGCCCTGCCCCGCATGACGCGACTCGTGCGACGACGAGGCGCGACGGTGACACCCGAAGTGGTGGCCGGCGAGCTCGCCCGCCTCCAGCGCGGGGCCGACCCCGAGCGGCAGCGCCAACGCGAGGACCTCGAGCGCGAGGTCGAGCACCTCCGCGAGACCGGTCTCGAGATCCTGGTGCCGGCCTTTGCCGGAGAACGCCTGGTCGGAGGGCTCGCCCTGGGACCGAAGCGCAGCGAGGTCGCCTACGACGGCGCCGAACTCGAGGTGCTGCAGATCGTGGCCGGACAGATGGGCGTGCAGGTCGAGAACACGCGCCTGTACCGAGAGGCGATCGAGCGCCAGCGCCTCGAAGAGGAGCTCGAGGTCGCGCGGTCGATCCAGCAGCGTCTGCTGCCGGCCACCGTGCCCGAACTCACCGGCTTCGATCTGTCGGCCCTGAACCACGCGTCGGCCCAGGTCAGCGGCGACTACTTCGACTTCCTGACCGCCGGCGATCAGTGCGGGCTCGTGATCGCCGACGTCTCGGGCAAGGGGCTGCCGGCCTCGCTGCTCGCCAGCAACCTGCAGGCCTCGATCCGCGCGCTGGTGCGCCACGCCTCGGGGCCGGGTTCGATCTTCGGGGCGGTGAACACCTCGCTGTACGAGAGCACCGACCCCGAGCGATTCGCCACCGCCTTCATGGCCACGCTCGACCCCGAGGGCGGGCGTCTGACCTACAGCAACGCTGGGCACAATCCACCCCTGTTGCGTCGCGCCGACGGTCGGATCCATTGGCTCGACGTCGGCGCCACCCCGCTCGGAGCCTTTCCAGACATGGTCTACGACGAGGCCACCGTCGACCTCGAGCCCGGCGACACCCTGGTGCTGTTCACCGATGGCATCACCGAGGCGGCCGATGCGACCGGGGAATTCTTCGGCGAAGAGGGCCTGCAACGGGTGGTCGAGCAGTGCCACGGGCAGGACTCGGGAACCATCGTCGACTGCATCCGGAGCGCCGTCGACGACTACGCCGACGGCGCGGCCGCCGACGACATGACCCTGATCGTGGTCCGTCGTCTGGGTGACGGAATCGGTCGGGAACCCGCCGACGAGCGAATACACGCCGAGGCAACCAGAACGTGAAGAGACTCGTAGACGACCGGAGCGGAGCGACCACGAACTCCGCAGGAGGATTCGCATGACACGAGGCCTGATCATCGTGGCCGGAACGATCGCCCTGATCGCCGCCGGCGTCTGGGGCGCGAGCACGTGGCTCGGCGACGCTCCCCGTGAGGTCACGACCACCTCCGAAGTCGCCTACGAGTCCTACCAGGAGGGCGAGGGATACGTCGAACGCTACGCCCTCGAGCCCGCGGCCGCGGCCTTCGAAGCCGCCGTCGAGGCCGACTCGACCTTCGCCATGGCGCACCTGCAGCTCTCCGGAGTGCTGTGGCAACTCGGGCGACGCGACGACGCCCAGCGGCACCTCGAGCGCGCGGTCGACCTGAGCGCGGGGGTGTCGGAGATCGAGCGTATGTGGATCGAACGCACGCACGCCCGCTACACCGATCGGCCGGAGCGGGTTCGTGAGATCACCGCGGAGCTGGCCGAGACCCACCCCGAACACCCGTGGGTGCTCCGGCTGCTCGGCGAGCAGGCCCGGCAGCGGGGCGAGTACCGGAAGGCCCTGACCGCCTTCGAACGCGCCCTGGAGCTCGATCCCGAGGCCGTCGACATCCACAACAAGAAGGGCTACATCTACCTCGGCATGGGCGAGTACGAGAAGGCCGTCCAGAGTTTCCAGCGCTACGCCTTCTACGCCCCCGACCAGGCCAACCCGCACGACAGCCTGGGCGAGGCCTTCTTCTACACCGGGCAGTTCGAGGAGGCGACCCGGGAGTTCCTGCGGGCCCTCGACATCGATCCGGGCTTCGTGTGGGCGGGCGTGCACCTGGCCGACGTCCTGAGTGTGACCGGACAGGTGGAACGTGCGCACCGGGTGCTCGACGAGCTCGAACCGGTGTTCGAAGAGCGCGGTTGGAGCGACTGGATGGCGCAGCAGCGCATGATGATCGACCTGCGCGCGGATCGATGGGAAGCGGTCCTGACCCGAGCGAAGGCGCGCATCGCACGTGCCGATTCCGCCAAGGGTCGAGCGGACGAGTTCCTGCTGTTCGCGAAGTTCATGCGAACGATGGCGTTCCTGGAGCTGGGTCGGCTGGACGAGGCACGCGAATCGATCGAGCCCCTGGCCGCGACCTCGACGGAACTCCACGACGCGATCGGCGACTCTCCCCGCTACGCGGAATCCGAACGCCTGCACGAAGCCCTGGTCCGCGCCCGTCTCGGACGCGCCGAGGGCGAGCCCGCGCGAGGGATCGATGCACTGTCCACCGCGATCGAGGAGGCCGAGTCGATCGGCCCCCACGAGCTGACCTTCTTCCGCTACGAGCTGGCGCGGTGCCAACTCGCGGACGAACGACCCGAGGAAGCCGCCGCGACCGTGGACGCCGCGCTGAGCGAGATCCCGACGCTGCCGCGCATGAACCTACTGGCCGCGCGGATCGCGGCGGACCTCGGCCGGCGCGACGAAGCCCTGGCGCACCTGCGCACGCACCTCGAAGTGATGCGCTACGCCGACGAGGGGCACCCGCACGTGGTGCAGGCGCAGCGCATGCTGCAACGGCTGGTTCCGAGGAGCTGAGCGTGGATCGCGGACGTCTCATCGACATCAGCCAGCCCGTGGACCCGTCGATCGGCACCTTTCCGGGCGATACCCCCTTCTCGTGGGAATTCACCTGGAGCCTCGCCGCCGGGGACTCGTGCAACGTGTCGCGCGTGGTGACGAGTCCACACAACGGCACCCACGCCGACGCCCCCCTGCACTTCGAGGACGGAGCCACGGGGATCGGAGACGTCGAGCTCGACCGCTACGTCGGACCGTGCTGGGTCGTCGACGGCCCCCGCGAAGGGCTGCTGCAGCCGGAACACCTTCGAAGCATCGACGTCGACACCTATCCGCGGCTGCTCGTACGCACACGCGACGACGCCCGTACCGGCTTCCCCGACGAGTTCGTGGCGCTCGATCCTTCGGCCGCCCGTTGGCTCGTGGACCACGAGATCCGGCTGATCGGTCTGGACACGCCTTCGATCGACCCCGTCGACAGTCGCGAGCTCCCGTCGCACCACACGCTCCTGCCGGCGCGAACGGCGATCCTCGAGAACCTGCAGCTCGCCCACGTCGAGCCCGGACCCTACGAGTTGATCGCCCTGCCGCTACGATGGCAGGGACTCGACGCGTCGCCCGTGCGCGCGGTCCTGCGCACGCTCTGAACGACGGCATCGTTCCTGCAGTTCGATCGACGGGCTCTCCTCGTTGAGGAAGGACTCGTCATGAACCGGTCCCGATCGACGCGATCCACTCCCGTCGAGGCAGCGCAGTCCGCCACGTCCGACGATCTGTCGGTCTTCCTGGCGCGGTACCACGCGGCCCTGGTCATCCTCAGCGGTCCCCATCGGGGCACCGAGATCCCCCTGGATCGTCCGCGCATCGTGATCGGGCGCGGAACGGAGGCCGACCTGGTCCTGGCCGACGCCACCGTGTCGCGGACCCACGCCGTCATCGGCTTCCGCGCCGGGCACTTCCACGTGGAGGACCTCGACTCGGCGAACGGCACGAAGGTCGGGTGCGACGCAATCGGCGTGCGCGAACTCGAGCACGGCGACCACGTGCGCGTGGGTGCAGTCGAGTTGCAGCTGATCGTCGAGGAGCGCGAAGCCCCACCACCCACCCACGTGCTCGACGTGGACTGAGTCGAGCGGAGCAGGACGGAGAAAGCGCCCACGGCGAACCGTGAGCGCGTCCCTGTCGTCGGTGGCTGCGCGCGGTCGTGACCGCCTCAGACCTCGTCGAAGAACCACTCCTGCAGCGCCTGGATCCGCTGCTCGTAGTCGTCGGGATAGAGCGCCCAGACGCTGGCCGCGATCGAGCTGAGGATGGAATTGCCGTCCTGCGGCGTGAAGCAGTAGCCGACGACCTCGGTGCCGTCCTCGGTCAGGGCGAGGGTGTCGGGAGGAATCACCGTCTGGTTCAGGATCCGCCCGAAGTAACCGTGGTCGCGCCCGAAGCTGAACACGCTGTTCGCCGTCTTCTTGTACGTGACGGCGACCCGGTCGTTCTCGTGGATCCGCTCGAGCAGAGCGTCCATGGTGGTCTTCTTCTTCAGCCGCAGGTGGAACTGGATGATGTGCATGTACTGCGTGTTGAGCTTCAACGCACTCGAGAACAGGTCGAGCTCCAGGCCCAGCGTCTTGAACAGGTGGTAGGCATCGCGCGCGTGGTGCGTCCCGAATTCGGGATCCTTGTGCTTGCCGACCTCGGGACTCGGGAGGAATCCGGTGTCCTGACTGAGATCGTTCGAGCGGCGGATGCAGACGAAGCGGCCGTGATCGAGATTGTCCTTGCCGTCGCCCAGGGCCAGAGTCTCGATCAACACCGAGATGTTGTGCGTGTTGCAACTGACCACCTGGACGAACTTGTCCTCGCCGTGGATCAGGGCGCGGTCGTTGATCCCTCGGGCGTACATCTTGCCGAATCCGAACTCACTGCCCTGCGCGATGAACAGATCGGTGTTGGCCGCGAAGTCGTTGTACAGCTCTTCCTTCATCTTGTTGCCGGCGGGCGTGCAGTCGATCACCACGCTGGCTTCTTCGAGCGCGGCCTCGGTGGCCATGACCGGAGTGCCGACCTCGAGGTCCTCGAAGGCATCCATGCGGTCGGCGTCGGTCACGAGCTTGGCGCCCTTGCGGATCAGATCGCGCACCTTCGAGCGGTCGGTCAGCAGCGGCGTGCGCTTGTGGAACAGGACCTCGTCGATCCCCAGTTCCTTGCCGTAGGCACTGAGCAGACCGATCAGGGGTTCGCCGATGGTCCCGGTGCCGATCACCAGGACTTTCTTCTCGCGGCTCATGGACCGTTCCTCCGGTTGTGTTCAGAAAACGACTGGGGACATCCTCGCGGGATCCGGACGGGCGATGTCCACGAGGATAGCACACCCCTACAGGGGGTTCCGACGCAGGATCGGAGTCTAGCGCGATCGCGCCCGACAGCCAGGGCTCACGGTCGATCTCTCCCCGTTCAGCGCACTCCGGCGTCGAGGGCCGGGGCCAGATCGGCCGCATCGCGCAGCCAGTGCACGTGTTCGGCGCGCGCGGGATCGACCTCGTCGACGGCGAGGATCGCTTCGAACACGGGCCGCCACGGATCCTCGAAGAGGAACAAGGGGCCGGGAGCCTGGCGGATCGTCAGCAGGACCCAGGCGGTCACCCACTCCGAGAGGGTGCCGAGCCCTCCGGGGAGCGCGACGAAGCCATGGGCCTGACGGACGAGCGTGGCCAGGCGCGCCAGGTAGTCGGGCTCGGTCCACTGGGCGGTGAGATGACGGCTGGGGTCACGCCGGGGGAAGATCGGGGTGGTGACCCCGATGGCAGCACCGCCCGCCTCGGTCGCGCCGCGGCTGACCGCGTCCATGACGCCGTCGTAACCGCCGGACAGGACGGTGATCCCGCGCTCGGCGAGGATCCGGCCCACGGTCTCCGCGGACCGGGCGGCGGGGGACTCGGCTCCGACCCGCGAACTCCCGAAACACACGAAACGTCGCTCTCGGCGGGTGGTTGGTGACAAGAATCGACTCCCAGGTTGAGGGCGCGGCCCGCTTTGCCGATTATCATGGAGGACCGGCCGAGGGAACTGCGTCCACGCCGGAGCGGAAGAGTCTACTCGCCGCGCGGTCCGACGTCAGCAACACGGCCCCGACGATCCGACCGCGCCCCTGGAGTCCGACCCATGCGTGTCCCACCCGGAGGAGGACCCTACCGCCGTCCCGGAGGCTTCGGCCGTCCCGGCGGCTTCGGCGGTGGTGGCGGCTTCGGTGGCGGCGGTGTCCGCTTCGGACCCGGCGTCCCCCTCCCGCCGGTCGTCAAGCAGCTGCTGATCATCAACGTGGCCGTGTTCGTGATCGAGTGGCTGCCCGGCGTCGAGAGCGCCGAACTGAATCGGATCTTCGGACTGGTCCCCGCCGACGTCTTCGCCAGCGGCCGGGTGTGGCAGCTGGTCACGTACATGTTCCTCCACGGCGGACTGTTCCACATCCTGTTCAACATGCTGATCCTGTGGATGTTCGGCTCGTCGGTCGAGGCGCGTTGGGGCAGCCGGGACTTCCTCACCTACTACATGATGTGCGGGGTGGGCGGCGCGCTGCTGAGCTGGATCACCGGTCCGAGTTCGCAGGTGGCCACCATCGGCGCCAGCGGTGCGGTGCTGGGCGTGCTCGTGGCCTACACGCTGATGTATCCCGACCGCCAGGTGCTGATCTACTTCCTGTTCCCGATCAAGATGAAGTACCTGATCTGGGTGCTCGTGGCGATCGACCTCCTCGGTGCGTTCAGCGGGTCGCAGGGCGGCACGGCGCACTTCGCCCATCTGGGCGGCATGGCCACCGGCTTCCTCTTCCTGAAGCAGGACTGGAGACTGGGGTCCCTCGGCCGCAAGGTGCGCGCATCGCGTGCGCGGCGCACCATGCGGAAGCAGACCGAGCGTCAGGAGCGCGCGCAGCAGTCGGCCAAGGCGAATCAGGAGGAGATCGACCGGATCCTCGAGAAGATCTCCGCACATGGAATGGACAGCCTCACCCAGGAAGAGCTGAAGACGCTCCGTGAAGCATCACGCCATCACTGATCCCTTCCCGGACACCGTCGAGATCCGCCGTGGGCGCCGGCGCACCGTCGAGGTGGCGCTCGAGAACGGACGGTTCGTGGCGCGCGTGCCCCGGAGCGCAGGCGGCCCCGAGCTCGACGCACTGATCGACCGGCTGCGCACGCAGGTGTGGCAGCGACTGCAGCGGGAGTCGGTGTTCGACGACCACGGTCTGTGCGAGCGTTCGCTGGAGGTCTGCCGTGCGTGGTTCCCGAGAATCGAGCTCCCACCCTTCCGGGTGCGGTTCAGCCGACGGCAGCACAAGCGGTGGGGAAGCTGCACGTACGACGGCCGCACGGGTCGGATCCGGATCAGCGCGCACCTGATGGGTCACCCCGTGTGGCTGATCGACGCCGTCCTGCACCACGAGATCGCGCACCTGCTCGTGCCCGATCACGGTCCGCACTTCCAGGAGCTGGTCCGCAGGAACCCCGACCACGACCGGGCCCAGGGATACCTCGAGGCGCTGGAGCATTCCGACCGGCTGGGAGAGGTCGCCCCCGTGCGGCTGCGCGCGAGGCTGGACGACCGGTCCGACGACCGGCCGCCCCAGCGCGGATTGTTCGAGGCGACCCCCGACTGAGCGATCAGCGCTTCTTCTGGTCGAGCGTCTTGCCGGTCCCGATCATGCGGGTCGGCGTGCCGACCGCTCGCGTGCGACGCCGGCGGCGGCGTCGCCGGGACCTCGGGTCGTCCTCACCCTCGGCCTGGGACTCACCCTCGGCCTGGGACTCGCTCTCGCCCCGGGACTCGCCCTCGGGCTCGCTCTCGGGTTCGGCCTCCGGTTCCGGCTCCTGCGACTGCGGCGCCTCGGCCGACGCGGGTGCGGGCTTCGGCTCCTCGCGCTCCGGGGCGCGAGAGCTCTCGTCTTCTTCACGACGCTCCGGACTCTCCGACGGCGGGGCCGGAGCGCTGTCCTCGGCGGTGCTCCCGGCCGGTTCCGTGGAGGGCTCGGTCTCGGGCACGGGGCGCAAGTAACTCTCGCGCGTGTCGATCGTACCCTCGGTATCCGTCGGGGCGGATTCGGTCTCGTCGAAGCTCTCGCGCGAACGATCCCGGCCTCGCCGCGACCGCCGTTCACGGGATGGGCGTTCCTCACGCGGAGCACGATCCTCGCGCCGCGGACGTTCCTCGCGCCGCGGGCGCTCCTCGCTCCGCGGGCGTTCCTCGCGGGGCGGATGCTCCGTGCGCGGGCTCTCGGAAGTCTCCTTGGACGTCTCGTCGGCCGCGGCCTCGGGCCGGCGGCTGCGTGACCGTCGGCGCCGTCGGGTGGTCCGGCGTTCGGAGCGGGGCCCGTCTTCGGACGGCTTCACGTCTGCACCTGCCTCCGCGGCCTCGGCGGGGCGGGTCTCTCCGCGCTCCGCGGGCCGGGTCTCTCCGCGCTCCGCGGGCCGGGTCTCTCCGCGCTCCGCGGGACGCGTCTCTCCACGCTCGGCGGGGCGGGTCTCTCCGCGCTCGGCCGGAACCGCGTCTTCGCCCTTCGCGGCCCGCCTCTCGACGCCTTCCTCCGCAGGCGACTCGGGGGCACTCCCGCTCGCCGTAATCTCCTCACCGCGGCCTCCACGGCGACGCCCCCGGCCTCCGCGGCGCCCGCGGCGGCGGCGACGCTTCGGACGCTCACCCTCCTGCTGCGATTGTCCCTCGCCCCCGGCGGGGGTGGCAGTGGCCTCGGCCTGCTCCCCGGCCGCGGCTTCCGTGTCACGGGTGGCCCTCGCCGGAGTCTCGGCCTTGGTCTCCGCGTCGGGTCGGCGGCGCCGGCGACGGCGACGCTCGCCGTTCTCGCGGCTCGCCGGCCGTTCACGGGACTCTTCGCGTCCGTCTCCGCGGCGCTCGGGCTCGCCCGCTCCGGATTCCGGGCGGCGGCGGCGGCCACGGCGGCTCTCGCGCCCCTCGCGGCTCTCGCGCCCCTCGCGGCTCTCGCGCCCCTCACGGCTCTCGCGCCCCTCGCGGCTCTCGGCCGCGGCCGGTTCTTCTTCACGATCGCGGCCGCGGCGGCGGCGCCCCCCACGCTCGCGCTCCGGCTCCGCGCGGTCACGGCGCGGCTCGCCGCCGCCTCCCCGCTGATCGGACTTCTCGATCTCGGCCACGAGATCCTTGCGCCGCTGCAGCGACACGATCTGGAACTCCTCGCGGTGCAGGCGGGCGTCGTCGACCACGTCGATCTGGATCCCGGTCGACCGCTCGATCTGCTGGACGGTGTTCGCGCGCTCGGACATGAGCTGCAGCGCCAGCGTCGGGTTGGCGCGGACCTGCACCGCCTTCTCGTTGCGCGTGGCGCCCAGCTTGGTGAGCAGGCGCTCGACCTTGTTCGCCAGGGTGTCGACCGACAACACCTGCCCCGAGCCGTTGCAGTAGGGACAGTTGTCGCTCAGACGATCCTTGAGCGATTCCTGCACGCGCTGGCGGCTCATCTCGATCAGACCGAGTTCGCTCACCGCGAAGGTCTTCGTGCGGCTGCGGTCGCGCTTGAGGTGCTGGCGCAGCTCGGCCAGGACCTTGCGCTTGTCGTCCTCGCTGTCCATGTCGATGAAGTCGAGGACGATGATCCCGCCGACGTCGCGCAGACGGAGCTGACGCGCGATCTCCTTGGCTGCGAGCATGTTCGTCTTGAAGATGGTCTCGGCCTGGTTCTTCTTGCCGATGAACCGGCCGGTGTTGACGTCGATCGCGACCAGGGCCTCGGTCTGTTCGATCACGAGGAAGCCCCCGCGCTTCATCCAGACCTTCTTGTCGAGGCTCTTCTTCAGCTCGGCCTCGATGCCGAACTTGTCGAAGACCGGAAGATCGCCCTGGTACAAATGGATGCGGTCGCGCAGGTCGGGCGAGAAGGTCTTCACGTACTGCATCAGCCGCTGGTGGTCTTCCTTGCTGTCGACCACCACCGAGTCGACGTCGTCCTTGAAGATGTCCCGGATCAGGCTGACGATCAGGCCGACGTCCTCGTGGACCACGGCCGGAGCCTTGGAGTCGTGCGCGCGGTGCTGGATCTCCTTCCAGAGGTCGCGCAGGTACTGCATGTCCCGCTCGATCATCTTGGCGTCCTGATCGATCGCGGCCGTGCGGATGATGAACGCACCCGCTTCGTCCTCGGGCTTGAGGTCCGACAGGATGCCCTTGAGTCGGCCGCGTTCCTTGCGGTCCTCGATCTTGCGGCTCACGCCCACGTGGTCGCCCTTGGGCATGAGCACCATGAAGCGACCCGGCAGGCTGATGTCGGCGGTCAGACGCGGACCCTTGGTGCCGATGACCTCCTTGGTCACCTGTACCAGGATCTCGTCGCCCTCCTTGAGCATGGTCTCGATGGGACGGAGGCCCTCACGGCGGCGTCCCCGCCCCCGACCGCGGCCGCGGCCGCGGTCGTCGTCGTCGACGGGGTCGTCGTGGACCAGGTCGGAGACGTGGAGGAAGCCCCCCTTCTCCATGCCGATGTCGACGAAGGCGGCCTGCAGACCGGGACGGACGGCGGTGACCACACCCTTGTACACGTTGCCGACCGCTCGCTTGTGGTCGGCGCGCTCCATCATGAACTCGACGACGTCTCTGTCCTCGAGGAGCGCGACGCGGACTTCGTTGGGACTGGAGTTGATGACGATCTCTTTGTGCATGACGGCTGTCTCGACCTCGTTCAAGCGCAGAGCTTCGCCTTCGCGCGGAGTCTCCGTTCGACTCCGACGGCCTGCTCGATCGGCGTGACGAGTCGTTCACGACCCGCGTCGTTCTCGATCGTCAGCAGGCGAAGGCGCTGCAGGGGAATGCATCGGACGTCGACCGCGGCTTCCTCCAGACCACGACGCAACACGTCGTGCGGGCGGCAGCGGGATCCGGAGCCCCGGACGTCGAGCGTGAACGCAAGGCGTTGCTCGGCGTCGGGGTCGCCCGAGATCCGGACGTCACGGAGCTGATTGATCGCGTCGTCGGGATCGTCCGTGCAGGACTCACCCGCACGGATCCGACGACTCCAGGCCTCGAGCCGCGCGCGACTGCTCGCGCGGGCCGGCTCGTCCTTCCACACGGACGGAGCGAGGCGTGCCTCGTATTCGGTCAACGCCACGCGGGAGAGCGCCACGCCGTTCCCGTGGGTGGGAACGAAGAGCATGCGGTGCAACTGCAGGTCGTCCGGCAGGTGGGGGCGCAGGCGCTCCAGAAGATCGGGAACACGGTGGACCAGACCCAGGTCGACGACCTCGGCCAGCCCCTCGATCCCCGTGGGCAACGAAGGGCCGAAGCTGAGCTTCGGGCGGGGTTGGGCCACCCCGGAGGTGGCCAGGGGAACTTCCGCGCGCGCACAGGCGCGCAGGAAGAGCTCGGTGACCTCGCCGGCACCGAGGAACCGCAGCCGGCCGCGCTTGGCGAACTCGACACGGTGATCGAACTGTCGCGGGACCAACGCCTGCCAGCGCGTCCAGCGATCGGCGCGGCTCTTCTTGCCGCTCCGACGCGAACGACGACGGCGCGATCGGGACGACGGCCCGGTCTGGTCCGCGGCCGGCGCGTCGACGACCGGGGACCGGAAGCCGGTGGGAGCACAGACCCCCGTGGGTTCGGCGGGCGCGGCGTCGTGGAAGACCTCGGCACCGAGGAGTGGCGGCCCGTCGGCGAGCGCGTCGCGCCAGGTCGCGGGGTCCACGGCGGCGTCACTGTCGGCCCGTCGACCACCCAGCCGGTGGACGCGCTCGAGAACCGGCGCCGCCGCCGATCCGGCGCGACGCAACAGGCTCTCGATGGCAGCCAGGGCCGCAGGCGCCGTCTCGACGCTCATGCGCTTGGTCGGTAGCTGATCCCGGAGCCGATCGAGCGTCGCCGCGGCGACCGCGGGCGCGATGGCCGGACCATCGTCGGGTACGAAGCATCCCACCCGCACCCGGACCTGGCGCGCACCCCGGGGTGCGATGGCCGCGACGTCCTGGACCAGCCGGGCGATCGAGGCTCGGTCGGTCTCGGCCTCGCCGGGCAGGCCGAGCACGAAGTCCAGCTGCACCGCGCCTCCGTCTTCGGCGAAGGCCTCGGCAACGGCGGTGGCCAGGGCTTCGGCGTCGATCAGACCGTGACGCTCCCGCAGGGCCGCGGAGCCACTGCCCACGAAGATTCGCTCGGTGAAGGAGTCCGCGCGCCCTGGAAGCCGGTTTCGCGGCGGCCGGTCCAGCGAAGCGACCCCGTCGACCACGAGCCACGACGACGATTCGTCCCGACGCGGGCCCCGCGAGGTGAGGAGTACTTCGTCACCGGTTCGGTCGAGGGGTGGACCGTCCGGTGCCGAACGCACCGTCACGATCTGCGCGTCCGCTTCCGGCCTGGCCTCGAGGCACCCGGAGAGCGCTCCCTCGCGGAACAGGAACTCGACGGCCAGGACGGCGTCGGCCAGGACGGCCGCGACCTCGGGAACCCGCTCGGCCCCCGGCCCGCTGAGGATCACTCGCGGCACACTCCCGCGCCGCAGCGCGCGGGGTTCGACCCCGGCACCGACGAACACGCTCAACAGACCGAGCAGCTGCAAGGGGCTGTCGAGCCAGACGAGCCAAACGGGCACGTCGGCCAGCGGTTGCAGGCTCGGGCGCGCGAACCACGGGATCTCGTGATGCGCCAATGCGCGCTCGACGTCGGGCGCGGGAGCACATGCGAGTCCGATTCGGATTTCGGGCGGGAGAAGTGCGGATTCGAAGAGCGGCCGCAAGGCCTCGGGCAAATCGGGTCCCTCGGCGAGGGACGGCCAGATCCACGCGATATCGGGCGCGCCGTCCGCGGACCGGAAGTCCCCTTCGAAGGGGCCCAGCAGCCGGCTCGGGCGCTCAAGACGGGGAAGGATCTCCCGGTCGAGCGGCTCCGCCAGGCGCTCCGCGCGGACCGCGACGGCTCCCTCTCCGCTGACCACCCCGCGGTGGTCCTCGATCACGAGCGGGACCGGTCCAGGTCTACGAGTGTCTCGACTACGGATCGGCAGCAGCGCTCACGGCGCGCTCGGCGATCCACGGCAGGAGGTGTGACCGAGCAGACGGCGAGCGCGCGATCCGACGCACGGCAGGCGGCACGCGGTCCGATTCCGCACCCGGACGAGGCCTCGTGCCTCCAGGCCGGGGTTGCGCCCGCGGGAAACCCGCCGGGGGCTGCGGCGCAACGGAATCGATGGAGCGGCCACACGGCTCCCTCGCGGCAAACCATAGACCCGACAGCGGGTTTCGGCCAGCGTGGGTTCGAGTCCCGGACGCAGATGCGGCCTTCGGGCCCCGTGCGGCTTCCGGACTGGCGACCCGGGCCGGGATCGGTCATCGTCGACGACTCCGCCGGGGCACTGCGCACGCCATCCCCGGCCGTCCGGCCCCGCCGGAAACCAGCCGGCTCTTGCAAAAGGATTCACCATGTCGCCGACCGACGCCCTCGTCGCCGAGCTCGACCAGGAATTCGCCTCGACCCGCAGTGTCCTGCAGGCCGTCCCCGCCGATCGACTGTCGTACCGTCCTCACGACAAGAGTTTCCCTCTGGGCGACCTGTGTCTGCACGTGGCGAACACCGTGGGCTGGGGAGCGACGACCCTCCAGACCGAGGAGCTCGACACCGCGACCTTCGTGATGCCCCAGAGCCCGAAGACGCCCGACGACTTCCTCTCGCTGTTCGAAGAAAACACGAAAGTGTTCCGCGAAGCCCTGTCGACGAGCAGCCCGGAAGCCCTGATGGTCCCCTGGACGCTGCGGACCGGTGACCAGGCCCACTTCACCCTTCCACGGGCCGCGGTGCTGCGGACTTTCGTTCTCAACCACCTCTACCACCACCGCGGACAGCTCACCGTGTACCTGCGACTGATCGACGTCCCGGTGCCAGGCGTGTACGGGCCCTCGGCCGACGACGCCGCGTGATCCGACCGGCCGGATTCCCCCTCCACCCGCTCGAGGTCCGATGAACCGATTGCTCGGCTCCGGCCCCCTGCTCATGGTGCTGGCCTCACTGGCCTTCACCACGATGGTGGCCTGCGCCCGCTTCGCCCGGCAGGAGATGGCCGGGGTCGAGCTCGTCTTCTGGAGAGCGGTGATCTCCCTGCCGCTCCTGGTGCTCGCCGCACGCGGCGTGCACCTGGCGATCGGCCCGGGACGCGGCGCCCTGCTCCTGCGCTCCGCCCTCGGCTTCTGCGCCATGACCTGTTTCTACGTGGCCGCGCTCGAGGTCGACCTGCTCACGCTGTCACTCGTCATGCGTCTGCAGCCGATCCTGGTGACCCTGGCCGCTCCCGTGGTCCTCGACAGTACCGAGTACGCCGGACGCGGTGCGATCGTGGCGGCGCTCTTCGGCTTCGCCGGGAGTGCCCTGCTCGCTGCCCCGAAGCTGCAGGCCGGCTCGTGGATGATCCTCTTCGCCCTGGGCGCCCCCGTCTTCTCGGCCGGCGCGCACCTCGCTCTACGCCGCGTGGCCCCGCACAACAGCGGAACGGCGATCGTCACCTGGTTCCATCTGATCATGATCCCGCTCGCGCTGGGCGGGACCGCCCTGGGTCACGGGGGAGCTCCGACCCTGCCCACCGCGGCGATCCTGTGGCCGGTGCTCGGCGTTGGCCTCTTCGCGACCGTCGGCCAACTGCTCATGACCCGGGCCTACCGCGTGGAACGCGCGTCGCTCGTGGCGTCGGCGTCGTATGCGGGCGTCCTGTTCGCGCTGGTGTACGACCTGCTGCTCTTCGGCGAGCATCCGACCTGGTGGGCCCTTCCCGGCGGCGCCATGGTGATCGGCTCCAGTCTGTGGCTCGTGATCCGCGCGCAGCGGAAGCGCGCGATCGGAATGCCGAACTGACCCACCGACGGCTGCCGATTCCGAGCAGGAAGACACGCACCCGTCCTCGACGATCGATCGAGGAAATGACGTGAGCCGGGGAACACTCCGGGACGGGGGTCCCCCGGCGAAGACATACCGGTGCGCTGCGACTTCGGGCACCGCGACCGCAACCGCGACCGGCGAGCGCATGGCTGCCGGGCCACACGGCGGCGGCGAGCGGTTCGTCTCAGCGCGCCATGCGTGGCGGCTCGTCGAACTGCATGACCATGCGCTTGTCTCCGACCCGGATCGTGGCCGTGAGCGGGAACTCCGCGTCCTCGGTCTTCCAGTAGGCCCAGTAGGGCGCATGGCGGTCGGGCGAAACGGTCACCACGGCGGGCAGCGTGACGGTCCGCTGCACGAGCCTGAGATCGGTGTCCCAGGCCGAGGCCGATCCGGACGTCACGGGTGTGGGTTCGGCGACACCGAGTCCGGTGTCGCCCTTGCCCTGAATGCCGGCGGCACCACCCCCGTCCGTGCGCTGTTCGGCGCTGATGATCTCGTAGGCGGCAATGGTCGCCTGCTCGGCCCGCAATCCGTGATCGATTCCGTCCGCCCAGTCCAGCAGTGGAGTGAGCGGCACGCCGTCACGATCGTACAGCTTGATCTGCCCGCGATCGATCGCGAGCGGAGTCTCTCCGTGATTGTGAAGGACGAGATCGAGCGTGTACACGCTCTCGCAGCGGTACAGCGAGGCGGCGGCAGTCATGCTGGCGTCTCCGGCGACGACGGCGTTGATCAGGCGGTCGTGCTTCGGCCGCTTGGCGGCCGGGAGCTCGTCGACCTTCACCGCGTAGCGCGTCGTCATCCCGTCCAGGTAGACGATGCGGCCATCGTCCTGTCGGGTGTCGACGTCCACGGGAGCCGTGGTCGCACAGGCGGCCAGCACGGGCAGCAGCACGACGTGAGTGGGGAAACGTCGAGCCATGTCCGGCCTCCTTGTCTCGGCGGCCGGGGCGGCGAGGCCCACGGCCGCTCCTGGTGCGATCGTACAACGATCGAACGTGGCCGTGGGGTGCGGTTTTGTGCGATCGGCCGGAAAGGGCCTCAGACTGCCGGAGCGGCGGGTTCGGCGGCCTTCTCCGGCGCGGCAACACCTTCGGCGACGCCGAACTCGACCTCGAACCAGAACTCCGAGCCCTGCCCGGGCTCGCTGTCGACACCGATCGCGCCGTTCATCAGCTGGACGAGCTGTCGGCAGATCGACAGCCCGAGGCCGGTCCCGCCGTGGCGGCGGGTGGTCGAGCTGTCCGCCTGGACGAAGGCGTCGAACAGCGACGCACAGCGTTCGGGGGGGATCCCGACCCCCGTGTCGCGCACGACGAAGCGCAGACGAACTCCGTCGTCGCTCCGCGCGCACGGCTCGAGCGTGACCGTCACCCCGCCGCGCTCGGTGAACTTCACGGCGTTGTTCACCAGATTGGTGATCACCTGCCGCAGACGCGTGGGATCGCCCCGGACCACCGTCGGTACGTCGGGGGCGATCTCCTCGGTCAGTTCCAGTCCCTTGCCCCGAGCCGCGAACTCCAGCACCCGCGTGACCGTGCGCACCTGCTCGGCCGGATCGAAGTCCAGGGACTCGAGGTCGAGCCGGCCTGCCTCGATCTTGGAGAAGTCGAGAATGTCGTCGATGACCCTGAGGAGGATCTCGGCGCTCTTCACCGCGACCTCGGCGTAGTCGCGTTGGTCGGCATCGAGTTCGGTCTGCAACAACAGCTCGGTCATCCCGACCACGCCGTTCACGGGCGTGCGGATCTCGTGGCTCATGTTCGCCAGGAAGTCGCTCTTGGCGCGGTTGGCACACTCGGCGACATCGCGGGCCGCCTCGGCGTCGTTCTTGGCCTCGATCAGCGCGGCCCGTGCGTCGGTCAGTTCACGCACCCGCTCGGCCAGTTCGCGCTCCTGCTGCTTCTGCTTCGAGATGTCGACGAAGGCCTCGAGCAGTACGTCCTCGCCCTGCCACACGAAGGGGATCACCGTCTTGAGGATCGGGACCCTCGAGCCGTCGGCCCCGAGCGCCACCCGCTCGGAGTGATCCACCTCGTGTCCGAGGTCCACCACCGGACACTCGTCCTCCTGGGCCGGACACACCATCTGGTGGCAGCGCCGGTCGACGAGTTCGCCCTCGGTGCGCCCCACGATCGCCTGCGCGGTGCGGTTGATCCGGCGCACGCGGCGGTCGGTCCCGACGATCATGATGCCGAAGGGGACCGATTCGACGAGTCCCTCGGTCGAGCGAGCCACCTGCGCGAGATGAGCGGCCGTGCGCTCGTGCTCCCGCATCGAGCGGCGGACGACGCGATGGACGACGACGACGGCCAGGAGGCCGATCGCCCAGAGGCCCACGTGCCAGGCGAGCAGGGAATCCCGTGCCTCGCGACCCGCATCGGGCATCGAGGGCGGGAGCGCGGCCCCGGAGGCATGGCTGGCCCCGTCGTGCATCTCCTCGGCGTGACACACGGCGAGCCGCTGCACGGTGCGATCGTGCTGGTCGAGGTTCCACAGCAACGAGGTCCCGATCGCGAGGGACCACGCCAGGACGGGGAACCAGAGGTGGTATCGGAAGCGGGCGCGCGGGAACGACATGAGCTCTCCGGGGACGACACAGGCGGGAGCCGTACCACTCACGAGCGGTGCCCGGAAGATCGGCAGATCGGCGCTCCGACTTGAACCCCGGAAACGCGGAACCGCGCCCGGAGCCTCCGGACGCGGTCGCGGATCACGGAATCGGGGCGCCGCTCAGGCGACGGCCCCGTCCTTCAGGTCCTCCTCGATCGCCTTGCGCTGCTCGTCGGTCAGCTCGACCCGGACCTCGAGCGCGGGAAGGTCGCTCCCCAGGGCCACGGGCACCTCACCGCCGGTGTCGAAGGTCATGTACTGCACGCTCGACACGCGGGTCTCGCCCACCTGCCGTTCGTCGTACTTCGGACGGACCCTGGTCCCGTCCTCGAGCTCGGCGTAGAGGTGCCTGGGCAGGTCGAGCCACTCGACCAGTTTCACCGCGCGCTCCTCGGGCGTCTCGACCTCGATCAGCAACACGCAACCGATCTCGTCGGGGCGGCCGAGCAGTTCGTTGTAGGTGTCGATCTCGTGCTGGATCGCCTCTTCCTTCACGATCTCCTCGGCGCGCATCATCTCCTGGATCTGGTAGCGCACCGTGTCGGTGTTCTCGAACAGGAAGGTCAGGTGCTCACCGACGTGCACACGGCGGGGCTCCTTCGTCTTCATGATCTTCTCGCGCTCGGTGTCGCGGCGCTCGATCCAGGTCTGGTAGTCGACGATGTCCTTGCGGTCGACCTTGCGGGCCATCAGTCCGTCTCCTCGGCCGGGGTCTCGATCTTCGTGGGGAATCCGTCCTCGCGGTAGGCGGCCGCGAGAATGCTCATGGGGTGCATGGGCTTGCGTCCGGCGTGCTGCTGGAACTGCAGCGCGGCCAGCGGGCAGTCGGTGCTCCACACCTCGGCCTTCTCGGCGCTCTTCACGCCGTCGAAGGCGCGCTTCCCGACGCGTTGGCTCGGTTCGAAGCCCTCGACGCTCATGGCGTAGGTGCCGTCGTGGCCGCAGCACTCCATGGTGGTGTGCGGCTTGGTGCCGGGGATCTTGCGCAGCAGGTCACGACCCTTGAATCCGATGCCCTGCGCGCGCAGGTGACACGGCGCGTGGTAGGCCACCTGTTCGCCCGGCGTGCTCTTGAAGTCGGTGTCGAAGCGCTCTTCCTTGCGGATGCCCCACAGGAACTCGCTGGGATCCATGACGGCTTCGGCGAGCTTCTTCCCACGCTCGCGGTCGGCGCCCTCGAGCAGTTCGGGGTACTCGCGGCGCATCATCATGGAACACGTCGGGTTGATCGCCAGGATCTTCGCGCCCTGCTCGACGTAGGGCATCAGCACGTCGAGGTTGTTCGCGGCCTGCTTGCGCACGCTCTCGAGGTCGCCCTTCTCCCACGCCGGCATGCCGCAGCACTGCAGACCCCTGGCGCAGCGCAGATCGACCTGGTTGCGATCGAAGACCTCGCAGGTGTCCTTGCCCACGTGCGGCTCGTTGTTCTGCACGTAGCAGGTCTGGAACAGGACGGCCTCTCCACCCACGTCGAAGTTCCGTCCGCTCTTCTCGGCCCACTGCTCGAAGGTGACCGGTGCGAAGTCGGGCAGGAGCTTGTCGCGGTGGATGCCCAGGGCCTTCTCCATGAACACGCGGTGGATCTTCACGCGGTTCATGGTGTTGGCCAGTCCTCCGCTCGCGCGCGCGGCGGCGGCGCTCCGGTCGGGCTGGCTGAGCACTTTGTCGCGCAGGGGAATCCCGTGCTCCTTCGCGCGCTGCGCCTTGTAGCGGTGCACCAGCTTCGGGAAGTCGAGCTGGTACTCGTGACCGTCACGCACCGTGTAGGGACACTGCACCTCGCACAACTTGCACTGGAAGCAGTCGTCCATGATCTGCTGGGTGTCCCGCGCGTTCACCTGCCGGACGTCGCCGTCGTAGTGCTCGTCGAGCAGATCGAACAACCGCGGGAAACTGTCGCAGAACTTGAAGCACATGCGACAGCCGTGACAGATCTCGAAGGTGCGGGTGATCTCGGCCTGCAGACCGTCGGGATCCCAGTACTTCGGGTCGCTGGGGTCGTAGGTGAGGCCTTCGGTGGGCGAATAGCTGATGGGCTTGTCGGAACTCACGAAGCAGAACCTCGCCGTCGGCGCGTGCGCTCAGGGGGAACGAGATCCGGTTGTGGTGGGAAGACGGTGTGTCGGGGTGGGTGCGCACGGTGCTCACGCCCCGCCCCGACACGACCGAACCGGAACTAGCCGATGCCGTCGAGCATCTGCTGGAAGCGACCGGCGTGGCTCTTCTCGGCCTTGGCCAGCGTCTCGAACCAATCGGCGATCTCGGCGAAGCCCTCGTCGCGCGCGGTCTTGGCCATGCCCGGGTACATGTCGGTGTACTCGTGTGTCTCGCCGGCGATGGCGCTCTTGAGGTTGTCCTCGGTGTCGCCGATCGGCTGATCCGTCGCGGGGTCACCCACGTTCTTCAGGTAGTCGAGGTGTCCGTGCGCGTGGCCGGTCTCGCCCTCGGCGGTCTCGCGGAAGTTGCCGGCGACCTCGGGATATCCCTCGACGTCGGCCATCTTCGCCATCCACAGGTAACGACGGTTCGCCTGCGACTCTCCCGCGAAGGCTTCCTTCAGGTTCATGTGGGTCTTGCTGCCCTTCAGCTCGGCCATGGATTCAGGACTCCTTGGAGATACCGGGGTCTCCCGGGTGGTTGGTTTCACCGGGGCGGCCGGATCCGCCCACCCCGACAGCGGTGTGCTCCTGACACTCGGAGCACAGGACTTCGTACTCGATGTTCACGGCGACCAATGCGACCCCCTCGGGCAGCATCGGCGCTTCCTGCGGCCGGAGACCGCTCCGGGCGACGTCGTAGACGGCCCCGCAGTGCCGGCATACGGCGTGATCGTGGTCCTGCAGCGTGCCGTCGACACGGAGTCGACCTTCGGGCGTGTGCACGCGCCGGAGCAGACCGCGGTCGATGAAGCTCTCGAGCGTGGAGTAGACCGTCGACAGCGACAGGCTGGGATGCGTGGTCCGGAGGGACTCGTAGACCATTTCGGCGGTGGGATGCCGCCGATCCTCCTGCAGATGGTCCAGGATCGCGACGCGGGACGCCGTGGCGCGCAGCCCGGCCTCGCGGATGCGGTCGATCTGCGGTTGCTGGTCGTCCAACCTTTTCATAATCGCTCCGATCTAGGAATGATTACTATACAAGTTGCGGGCAGGTCGCAAGGCGGAATCCACCATGATCCCGTCGTCGCCCTCGACTCTAAGCAGTCCGACGCCACATTGCTGTGATTCGTTGGTACCAATCAAGTGGAGGCAGGTGGGCCCCTCTACTCCCACTCGATGGTTCCCGGCGGCTTCGAGGTCAGGTCCAGCGTCAGGCTGCCCACACCGGGTAGGTCGAGGATCGATTCGCGGAGTTCGGCCACGAGCCCGGCCGGCAGGGTGACCGGCGCGGCGGTCATGGCGCGCTGGGAACGAACCGGGCGCAGCACGACCATCTCGCCCGCGCGTCCCTCCCAGGCCAAGGGCACGAGCACCGTCGGGCACTGCCAGACCTCGTCGTACAGGCCGTGTCGCTCGAGACCCCGCATGACCAGGGCGTCGGCCTCGCGCAGGGTGTCGAGGCGGTCGCGGCTCATGAATCCCGGAACCGGGGCGACCGAGGCCGGATGCCCCCCGCCCAGATTCCACACGCAGCGGTTCACGTGCGGAACCTCGGCACAGATCGCCTTCACGACTGCCCCGGCCGTGGCGTCGTCGACGTCGCCCGTGATCAGGGCCGGGTGCTCGTATGCGCGCAGGTCGGCCTTCACGCCGACCGAACGGATCGGCAGAACGACGGCCTGCACACCGAAGCGCGCGGCGACTTCCGGGAGCTTCGCGCGGATCTGATCGAAGTGATGGTCGTCGGGGCGGCCGTCGCTGCACAGCAGGCGCACGCCCAGACCGGGCCCGGGGAAGGGATGCCGCCACAGCGCCGCGTGCGGAATGCCCAGCTTCTCGCCCAGCTCGCGGACCTCGACCTTGTACAGCTCCTTCAAGGGCTCCACCACCCGTCCGGCGGCGATCATCTCCTCGATCACCGGCACGCGGTTGTGGTGGGTCTTGATCACGTCGGCGCGTTTGGTGCCCCCGGTCTCGATCGTGTCGGGATAGATGGTGCCCTGTCCGAGCAGGTGGTCCTCGACCCCAAGCTCGCGCGCCTTGTCCTCGAAGACCCGGACGAAGGTCTCGCCGATGATGGCGCGCTTGCGCTCGGGATCGGTCACGCCCGCGAGCGCGTCCAGGAAGGTGGCGTTGGCATCGACGAAGTGCAGGTGTTCGTCCAGGCCGAGTTCGCGGAACAGATCGAGGACCTGCCGGCTCTCGTCCTTGCGCATGAGTCCGTTGTCCACGTGCAGCAGGTTCACGCGCTCCGGTCCCAGCGCCTCGCCCAGGAGGGCGGCAGCGACCGTCGAGTCGACGCCGCCACTGGCCAGCAGGAAGACCGACCGGTCCCCCACCTGTTCCTTCAGTCGCTCGATCTCCTCGGCGAGGAAGGCGTCCATGTCCCAGGTGGGCCGGCAGCCGCAGATCTCGAAGACGAAGTTGGCGATCATGCGATCGCCGTGCTCGGTGTCGTCGACCTCGGCGTGGAACTGGAAGCCGTAGCGGCGCAGGTCGTCGTTGCCGATGGCGGCGTAGCGGTGGTCGGTGGCCCCGTGCGCACCGGTGGTGTAGCCGAGCTCGCGGAACCCGGGCCCCAATCCGGTGACCGAGTCGTTGTGACTCATCCACACCGTCTCGACCGGTCCCAGCCCGGCGAAGAGCGGATGCTCACCGGTGAGGTGGAGATCGCTGTGCCCCCACTCCTTGCCGCCGTTCACGATGCTGCCGCCGTAGTACTTGGCGATCTCCTGGTGGCCGAAACAGAAGCCCAGGATCGGCTGCTCCAGATCGAACAGACGCTTCTCGTAGCCGGAGTCCTCGTCTTGCGACGACAGCGCCGGGCTGCCCGACAGGATCACGCCCTTGACGCCCGCGTAGGCCTCGATCGGGTCCTCGGGCTGGCGGATCTCGGCCAGGACGCCCTGGCGGCGCACCTTGGCCGCGATCAGGTGGGCGTACTGCCCGCCGAAGTCGACGACGGCGATCAGGTCGTGCTGCATGGGGGACTCCCCGGACGGCTGGAGCGGTGGGAACCGAGAATGTAGCGCGATCGGGCCACGGGGGACAGAGCCGGATCGGGGCCGGGATCCAGGCCTCCCCGATGGTCGGCGAGGGCGGCCGGGGCTTTCCTGGCGTCTCCGTCCCGAAGGAGTCGACCGTGGCGCGAGCCGACCGCCGGAGCCGATCCGTCCTCGTCCTGAGTGCGCTCATGGTGGCGAGCGTCGGTGGGGCCTATCTCACGATCCCCGGCTTCCACGACTTCGTCGACGAGATGCTGAGTGTGCTGACCAGCGAAGATCCCGATCGGGCCCGGCGATGGGTCGAGCCCTTCGGCTGGCGCGGCCCCGTGTTGATCGTGTGCCTGATGACCGCACAGATGTTCCTGATCGTCGTCCCCTCGTGGCTGCTGATGGTCCTCGCGGTGCTGGTGTACGGAGAGGTCCTCGGCTCGCTGATCTCGCTCGTCGCGGTGGTGACCGCATCGTCGGTGGGCTACGGCGTCGGCGCGGTGATCGGCCGGCATTCGGTGCGGCGCCTGCTCGGTCCCCGGACCGAAGCGCGCGTCCGGTACGAGGCCTGCCGCTACGGCGTGTGGGCCGTGGTGATCGCCCGCCTGTCGCCGCTGTTCTCGAACGATGCGATCAGTTTCGTCGGTGGCCTGCTGCGCATGGGGTACAAGCGCTTCCTCACGGCGACGGTGGCCGGGATCCTCCCGCTGATCGTGCTCATCGCCGCCTTCGGCCGCAACGCACAGACCATGCGCACCGGTCTGGTGTGGATCTCCGCCGCCAGCCTGCTCGGGCTGGTCGCGAAGATCGTGCACGACCACCGACGCGGCGACGTGGAGCCCTGCGAGGACCGAGGGTGACCGGACCGGAGCGGCCACCCCTCGTCCCGCGGCTCAGCGGACCAGCGTCAGCTTGACCACCCGCGTGGCGTCGGGCGTGCTCAGCCGCGCGTGGTAGGTGCCCGAGGCCGCTGCGCGTCCGGCGTCGTCGACACCGCGCCACACCACCTCGTGCCGACCGTGGTCGAGCACGTCGTCCACCAGCGTGCGAACTCGACGCCCCGCGGTGTCGTACACGTCCAGTCGGACCGGCGTGCCGTCGACCGGCAGCTCGAACGACAGTTCGGTCGCCGGGTTGAAGGGATTGGGCACCGGCGCGTGCAGCACCAACGAACGCAACGGCACCGGCGCGTCGGTCGTCGTGGTCGGCACCGCCGCCTCGCACTCGTTGCCCGCGTCGTCCACCACCGCCAGTCGGTAGGTGTCCCCCCACGTACCCGTGTCGTCGTACCACGACGTCGCCGTCGTCTCGCACACCAGCTCCTGTGCCTTCGCCGCGCGCGTCCGGTACAGACGGAACACCAGGAAGTCCGGAGCCGTGCTCGGTGCCCAGCTCAGGCCCACGCCGTCGGTCGTGTACGACACGGCGAAGCCCGAAGTCGGTTCGGGAACGAGATCGTCGACCGAGTAGCCGCTG
>Ga0102943_1000154_pt1 | contig 47690 bp, 46 predicted proteins | sample SalPonC_black_MG_FD_78174 | JGI IMG/M metagenome (GOLD analysis project Ga0102943, IMG submission 78174) | Salt pond soil microbial communities from South San Francisco under conditions of wetland restoration - Salt Pond MetaG... | ecosystem: Environmental > Aquatic > Marine > Intertidal zone >...
GAGAACATCACCGTCGTGCAGGACACCTTCGGCAAGGTCTTCAACGAAGGCACCGAATTCCAGCGCGACGGCAGCCAGTTCGACAAGCTCTTCACCGAGGGCGACAGTTTTCACATCGGCCAGCTTCGCGGCGACGTCCTGCACACGCCCGGTCACACGCCGGCCTGTCTCACCTACGTGATCGGCGACGCGGCCTTCGTCGGCGACACGCTCTTCATGCCGGACTTCGGGACCGCGCGCTGCGACTTCCCCGGAGGCTCCGCGGAGACGATGTTCGCGAGCGTCCAGAAGATCCTCTCGCTCCCCGACGCGACCCGGATCTTCGTCGGCCACGACTACAAGGCGCCGGGGCGCGACGACTACGCCTGGGAATCGACCGTGGGCGAGCAGAAGGCGAAGAACGTCCACGTGGGTGCCGGGAAATCCAAGGACGAGTTCGTGAAGATGCGGACCGAGCGCGACGCGACTCTGGGCATGCCCAAGCTCATCATTCCCTCCCTTCAGGTGAACATGCGCGCGGGGCAAATGCCTGCGGAAGACAACAGGGGCGACGTGTTCCTGAAGGTGCCGGTGAACAAACTCTGAAACTCAGCTAACGGACTTACCAATGGAACAAGACTGGATCTGGGGGCTGGTCGGAGGCGCGATCATCGGATCGGCCGCCGCCGTATACCTCCTCGTCAACGGACGCATCATGGGGGCGTCGGGCATTCTCGGCGGTCTCGTCGATGGCTCGGGCCGCTCCGCGTGGCTCGAACGCGCGGCCTTCATCGTGGGGCTCGTTCTCATGCCGATCGCCTTCGTGCCGCTCTACGAAGAGGTCGACACGCACCTGACCGACAACATGGTGGCGGTCGTCGCCGCGGGCCTGCTCGTCGGCATCGGCACGCGGATCGCCAACGGCTGCACCAGCGGGCACGGCGTCTGCGGCATCTCGCGGCTGTCGCTGCGCGGGATCGTGGCCACCGTCTTCTACATCTTCGCCGGGGGCGTGACGATCGTCCTGTTCCGGCACATCCTGGGAGTGATCTGACATGCGCGCTTTCTTCGCTTTCGTCGCCGGCAGCATGTTCGGCGTGGGCCTGCTCGTCTCGGGGATGACCGACACGACCAAGGTGCAGGGCTGGCTCGACCTCTTCGGAGACTGGGACCCGACGCTCGCCTTCGTCATGGGCGGCGCGATCATCCCGATGATGATCGCATGGGCCGTCACGCGCGGCCGGCAACCGGCCCTCGGAGGGCAGTTCCCGGCACCGCCGAAGGCCGAGATCGGGCGCAAGCTCGTGATCGGCTCGACGCTGTTCGGCATGGGCTGGGGGCTCGTCGGGCTCTGCCCGGGCCCGGCCATGGCGTCGCTCAGCTATGGCGGGATCGGCGGCCTCGTCTTCGTCGGATCGATGATTCTGGGCATGCTCATCGCCCCCACGCTCAACGCGAGGCTTGACGCCGTTCCGGCCGCAACCTGATATGGTGGCCATGGAGATCAGACCGCTTTCGGAAAAATTCGCCGTCTCGCCCCAGATCGAGACGCATGACCTGGCCGCCCTCAAGGCGGCCGGGTTCAAGACGATCGTCGACAACCGGCCGGACGAGGAGATCCCTCCCGATGTCGGATCCGAGGCGATCCGCGAGGCCGCGGAGGCGGAGGGCCTCCGCTTCGTGATGAACCCGCTCAGCCACGGCGCGCTCACGATGGATCACATCACGACACAGGGCGAGGCACTGGACACCTCCGACGGCCCGGTCTTCGCCTATTGCGCATCCGGAAACCGCAGCGCGATCCTCTGGGCACTGTCGCAGGCCGGCAAGGTGCCGACCGACGACCTGATCGCCGCGGCGGGGCGCGCGGGCTACAATCTCGAACCGTTCCGTGGCGAGATCGACCGGCTGGCCGGACACTGAGGCCTAACCGCCCGCATCGGGAAGAGGCGGGAGGCCGGGCGCATCCGCAGGGGCGTCGAGTTCCCGCAAGCCGGGAGGCGCTTCCCCGTCGAACTCCATCCGGTCGATCTGCGGGGACATGGCCTGCGCCGGGCGGCCCTCGGGGCCGTCTGCCTCCGCCGGTCCGAGGATGCGCACGGCCCTCTGCCCCCGGCTCTGCCCCAGATGCGCCCGCGATACCGGATGACCAAGCGGTGCCTCGAGCTTGATCCGGCGGACGGACGCGCCCTCCAGATCGAGCAGTTCCCCAACCTCGAGAGCCATGACCCGGGAAAGCGGCAGATTCACGCGGCAGAGAACCGCGTCGATCCGCGCCGGAAGCGGCAGCAGCGCCGCGCGCAGGTCCGACAGGTCGAGACCCCGCGCCCGCCGGTTGTCGTCCCTCGGCGCGAGGATGCGGAGCACTCCCGTCCGGCGCCCGCCGCCGAATTCGAGCTCCAGCCGGGTCTCGCGGAAGGCGCCGTCGTCGAGACCCAGCCGCACCGCGCGGGCATCGGGGAGGAGCCGCGCGCAACACGGCGCCACGCCGCCGCCCGGCAACATTTCGGCCACGGCCGCGAGCCAGCCGTCGATCACATGGGAGACCAGCGCGAAGTCGGTCGAGGTGCCTGCGCGTTTCTCGCGCCGGGAGGACGAGACCCGTCCGGTCGTCTGGACCTCCATGAGAGCGCCGAGCAACGCCGTGTCCAGGATCGCGAGACCGCAGACCGCGCCGTTGCGCGCCAATCCGAGCAGCAGCAGATCCGCTTGAAGGTCCGCGAGGGTGCGGGTGAGCGAGGTCTCGCCCTCCTCGACCGAGAGCACGGCCAGTTCGAGGCCCAGCCCCTCTTCGGCCACGCGCGGCAGGATGCGCCGCCACACGTCCGCACCGCCGATCCGCGCGCTGCCCCCGGCGGCCGAGCGAATTTTCCGTTCGAGGACCGGATGCGTCGAAGCTTCCGCCAATGTGACCGTCCGTTTGCCCGTACCGCCCGGCGTAGTGCCACGTCCGGGTAAAGGCTTCGTTGATCCCGTCCTTCAGGCCGCGGCCCGGCGCGCCTTCGGCAGGATCACGCGGAACGCCGCCCCGCCCTGCCCCGGCAGATACGAGATCGAACCGCCGAGCTTGTCCATGATCTCGCGGCAAATCGCGAGGCCGAGCCCCGCGCCTCCGGCGGCCCGCGTGTCCGACAGGCGCGAGAACTTCTCGAAGATCACCGACTGCTTCGCGCGCGGGATGCCATCACCGTTGTCGACGAAGTCGACGGTCACGGCATCGCCGGCGCCGCTCACCCGAATCTCCAGGTCGGGCTCTCTCGCGGCGCAGTACTTCTGGGCGTTGGCGATGATGTTGATGAACACCTGAGAAAGCCGGTCGGCGTCGGTGGTGACGAGCACGCTCTCGGCGGCCTTCGTTCGACGGATCCGCATCTGGTCCGTCTCGCCGTGCCGCGCGGTCGCCGCGAGGGCCCGGTCGATCACCTCGCCGAGCCGGACGTCCTCGAGGCGCAGAGACACCTGCCCGTTCTCGAGCACGCTGAGGTCGAGCAGATCGTCGAGCAGCCGCGTCAGCCGGCGCGACTCGTCGTGGATGATCCGCGAATAGCGCATGCGGTCTTCCGACACCATCGTATCGCCCGCCATCAGGATCTCCGAGAAGGCGCGGATCGAGGTCATCGGCGTGCGAAGCTCGTGGCTGATCTGGCTGAGGAACGCGTCCTTCTGGATCGACAGTTCGGTCAGCTTCTCGTTCGCCTCCCGCAACTGGCGGGCGGTGCGTTCGAGCTCGGACGACTTGGCCTCGAGCTGGCTGGAATATTCCATGATCTGAGCGGCTTCATCGGCGACCTTCATGAGATCCTGCACCGAAACGGTCGTACCGCCGGTGATCTGTCCGACCATGGCATGCGCGGTCGCCGCGCCGACCGACCCGGCGAGCCGGCGTTCGAGCGTCTGCAGGAACGCGGGGGTCACGTCGGGAAGATACTCCCGCTTGCCCTGCGCCTGCGCGATCGACTGGAACAGCGCCTGCGCCTCCCGGTTCCCGAGGATCCGCTGCGCCATGACGAGAAGATCCTCGGCCTCGGCCACGCTTTCGCCCCAGCCACGGGTGCTGTCGCTGTAGCGCCAGACATTGACGAAGCTGGCCCCCTGAAGCCGCTCGAGCGGTTTCGGGAAGGTCACGAGAGAGCCGAGAATGAAGGCTCCGGTGTTGAGCGAGATGCTCCAGATCACGGTGTGCACGAGCGGATCGAGGCCCTCGATCCCGAAGAGCGCCTGCGGACGGAGCAGGTATATTCCGAACGGACCCTCGGCCATCGTCGCGGCGGAGAGGATCGCGCCGGACCCGAAGCTTGGCAGGAAGAAGGTATAGGCCCAGACGACGAAACCGACGGTCAACCCCAGAGCCGCGCCGATCCGGTTGGCGCCGCGCCAGAATATCCCGCCGATCAGCGCCGGGACGATCTGCGAGACGCCGACGAAAGAGATGAGACCGATCGCGGCGAGCGCCGCCCCGCCGCCCGACATGTCGTAATAGGCATAGCCGAGTGCCAGGATCGCCGTGATCGTGAGACGGCGCGAGAGAAGCACGATGTTCCTGACGTCGCCCGGGTCGCTCCCCTTCTCGCGACGCACGCTGAGCCAGATCGGCATGACGATGTGGTTCGACACCATCGTCGAGAGCGCGATGGACGCCACGATGACCATCGAGGTCGCCGCCGAGAATCCGCCGAGGAACGAAAGCATCGCAAGTCCGTCCTGCCCATAGGCGAGCGGAACGGTCAGCACGAAAGTGTCGGGGTTGGTGCCGGGCGGCATGGCGGCAAGCCCCACGACCGCAATCGGCACGACGAAAAGGCTGATCAGGAACATGTAGAGCGGGAATGCCCAGGACGCGGTCACGAGATGGCTTTCGTCGGTGTTCTCGACCACGAGCACATGAAACATCCGCGGGAGACAGATGAACGCCGCCGCCGCGACGAACGTCAGGGCGATCCAGCGATCACCCTGCAGCCGCCAGTCGGCGATCGGCGACGCCGCGATCTGCTCGAGCGTCGCCGTCGGCCCGCCCGCCACGGCGAACACGACGAAGAGGCCCACGGCGACCAGCGCGATGAGCTTGACGACCGCCTCGACGGCGATCGCCATGACCACGCCGTTGTGCTTTTCGTCGACATCGAGATTGCGCGTTCCGAAGATGATCGTGAACAGCGCAAGGCCGGCCGCGACCCAGACCGCCGTCACGTCGAGCGAGCCCCGGACGCCACTTCCGTTGCCGGGTGCGAAGACCTCGAAGGCGAGCGTGACCGACTGGAGTTGCAGCGCGATGTAGGGCGTTCCCGCGATGACCGCGAGAAGCGTGACGAAGACGCCGAGCATCGGCGACTTCCCGTAGCGCGACGACACGAGGTCGGCGATCGACGTGATCCGCTGCGTGCGGCCGATCCGGACCAGCTTCCGGAGGATCGTCCACCACCCGATCAGCACGAGCGTCGGGCCGAGATAGATCGTCACGAATTCGAGCCCCGACCGGGCCGCGTAGCCGACCGCGCCGAAGAAGGTCCAGCCGGTGCAGTAGATCGACAGCGAGAGCGTGTAGACGACGGGCGACCGGAGCCAGCCCGCCTGCCCGCGTTCGGCGCGTTTCTCGGCGGCGAAGGCGACGAGGAACAGAAGAACGACGTACCCGAGGCAGACCGAGAGTATCAGGTTGAAGCTGAGCACGGCTCAGCCCTCTGCGCCCGGATCTTCGGCGTTCTTGTCCCACGCCGTCGACCTGCCGAGGCTGCGCGACAGGATCCACGAGCCCGCGATCAGGACGAGCCACACCGAGAACAGATAGAGAAGCCCCGTGGAGGTGGCGGCGTCGCGCCAGAGCAGCGGCAGGAAGAAGAGCAGAATTCCAAGCCACGGCATCAGGCGCGCCGCATCCATGAGACGCCGCTGACGGTAGGTCCGCCGGGCGAGAAACAGCGGCTCCTGCGGCTCGTTCATCGCGGGACGAGGTCCCTGACGGACGCGAGCACCTCGTCGTTCGAGAACGGCTTCGTCATGAAGCGGCTCACGCCGTATCGCTCGGCCAGCTCGCGGTCCTTGGTCTGCCCGCGCGCGGTGAGCATCAGAACCGGGAGAGCCGCGGTCTCCTGCGAGCCGCGCAGGTCGGCGAGGATATCGTAGCCGGACCGGTTCGGCAGCATGACGTCGAGGATGATCCCGTCGGGCTTCTTCCGGTGGATTGCGTCCATGGCGGTCGCCCCGTCGGAATGCGTATCGACCGTCCAGCCGTCCCGCGTGAGGATGTAGCGGATCGCCTCGATGATATTCGGTTCGTCCTCGATCAGCAGGACTCGACCGCCCATGCATGATCCCTCCCTGATGAAGCGTTTTTCTTTTCACTATCTCCGAGGTTTGCCGCACTGTCAAAATGCGTCGTCACTCGGCGACACCGATCACCGAGAGTTCCCGGCGCGCCGGGCAGTCAGGGCGCGGGCAGATCCGGCAACTCGTTCCGACCAGGGTCGGGGGCACGGCCTCGTCCGTCGTCGGGGCGGGCAGAACGAGCATGTAGCTCCGCATCAGTTGCGGTCCGTCGAATCCCATGGGCCGCGAGGGCTCGCCGTAGGCGTAGCCGAGAAACCGTCGGGGCACCCGGCCCGCGATTTCCAGCAGGTGTCTCATCGGTGTCGCCGGACGGCTGAGCGCCTGGAAGAGCGGCCAGAGCGGACAGGCCGAGCCGAAAAGCGGCAGCGGAAATCCTTCGGCCGGCTTCCGGAACACCAGCGTCCCCGAGCCATCGCACACGACGAGCCCGACGGAGGGCAGGCCCGCCGAGGGCGCGAGCGCGGCGATCCGGCGAAAGACGGCCGGATAGCCGGCCGCGAAGGTCGCCTCGAGCACCGCGGGATCGGGCCCGTGTTCGGCGAGCACCTCGCAGAACGCGCCCTCGGGCATCCGCGCGGCGTCCGACCGGTAGGTGCGGAGGTAGTCCCTCGCGAGCGCCCGCGACGCGTCAGACCCGAGGCTCTCGTCCGAGATGAGGATGTCGTCGGCGACATCGCCTCCGCTTTCGACGGCCTCGAGCCGGAAGTCGATGCGCTCGAGCCACGCCTGGACCTCTTCCTGAGGCGACAGGACGACCTTGGAGGTGTCGCCACCCGCGTCGAGGTAGGAGGCGAGCGCCCGGCTCGCATCGGCGAGCCGGCGGCTGTCCTCGTGGAGGTTGCGGTGGAATCGCGCCTGCCAGGCCGGATCGACATCCTTCTCCTCGGCGAGAATGGCGCTAGTGGAGCGGATCGCCGCGGCCGTCGACAGGATGTCGTGCAGCGAGGCGGACAGAAACGGGTCATGGGCGACGCGATCGCTCAGAGTCTCGACCGCCTGCTCGAGCGAGGCGACGCGACGGGCCTGGCCCACGAGAACCCTGGCCCAATCGGGGAAGCGCCCGGCGAATTCCTCGGCCCGGTCCTGCGCGTCGGTATCCCCCACAGCCTCGGCCGCCGATCTCAGCTCCTGCAGGAGCGCCTCGTCGGCGCCGTGGCTCAGGGCCGAGACCTCGACGTCGAGCGTGCGCGCGATGTCGACGAGGAGCTTGCCGCCGATGCGGCGCCGGTTGTGCTCGATGAGGTTGAGATAGGAGGCCGAGATCCCGCAGTCTTCGGCGAGTTGGGTCTGGCGGATGCCCAGATCCATCCGGCGCGCGCGTATGCGGCTACCGGTGAGCGCGCTTCGCGGCATCTCCCGCTCCCGTTACGGCACCTATGGACTTTACAAGGTTCACACATGGAATTTGCACGTTTTTCTCGCGTTTGTCGACACTTGGACATTCCCGGAGAGGCGCATTCCAACGGCTTGGTTCGCTGCGACGACGACTTTCCGGCTCCCGGAGGGAACACCGGGCGCCGAAGCCTGTTGGAACGGCAGATCCAATACAGAGATAACGGAGGATTGAAATGAAAATCTCGTATCTGATGAGTTCCGTCGCGGCCGTCGCTCTCTTCGCGAATGCCGCCGTCGCCCAGGAACAGACGCAAGAGGAGGCCGACGCGCCAGGGACCGGCCAGTTCGTCGTCGAGCCCGGAGAGGCGCAGGTCGAAGTCGAGGTGCCCGATCCGGTCGTGGACGTCGATCAGGCCCGGCCGATCGTCACGGTGGAGCAGCCGACGCCGACGGTCACCGTCACGCAGTCGAAGCCGACCGTGAACGTGGAGCAGCAGGCGCCGATCATTACCGTGGAGCAGGCCCAGCCCACAGTCACCGTGGAGATCCCCGAGCCGGTGGTCACGATCCAGATGCCCCAGCCCGACGTGGACGTCTCTCAGGCCGAACCCGACGTTCAGGTGCAGCAGCCCGAACCGGTGGTGCGTTTCGTGCGGCCCGACCCGGAGGTGGTTATCGAGGAGTCGGAGCCCGAAGTCACGGTCTCGGACGTCGAGCCCGAGGTGAATATCGAACGGACAGAAAACGCGGAAGTGCAGGTCTCGCAGGCCGAAGCCGACGTTCAGATGGAAACTGCCGGAGAGGCCGACGTCACCGTCACCGAGGCCGACCCGCAGGTTCGCATCGATCCGGCCGAAGAGGCCGATGTGAACGTCCAGCGCGACGAGGCGGAAGTTCGCATCCAGGAGGCGGAAGACGGTGAAGAGCAGCAGACCGCTCAGGCCGATCAGCAGACCGAGGGCGCAGACCAGCAGATGGCCGAGACGACGGGCGCCGGCATGGCTGCGCGTGAAGGCTTCGAGGTCGTGGAGGCCAGCGCGATGACCGCAGACGACCTCACCGGGATCGAGATCTACGGTCCCAATGAAGAAACGATCGGCGAAATCGACGAACTCCTAGTCGATCCCGATGGACAGCTCGAAGCCGCGATCGTCGACGTCGGCGGATTCCTCGGCATCGGCGCGCGGTCCGTCGCGCTGCCGTTCGATCAGCTCTCGATCCAGCGCGGGACCGATACCGACGAGATCCGCGCCTACTCGGAGGCGACGGACGAGGAACTCCAGCAGATGCCGGTCTACGAGTAAGGCACTGCGTCCAAGAGCATACCGAAGGCCGGGGCCTGGCATCCCGGCCTTCGCCGTGTCAGGCCGGGCGGGCAGATAGCGCGCGTGCCTCGAACGCCATCTCGATCCGCTGCGCCACGACCGCACCGAACCACATCGCGCCAAGCGCGAGCCACGCTGTCAGGGCGAAGACGGCCCCTCCGGTCACTCCGGCCCCGACCGCGCAGCCCCCCGCGAGCATCGCGCCGAACCCCATCAGCGCAGCCCCGGCGAAGTAGCGAAGCATGGAGGCTCCGCCCTCGAAGCCCTGCAGGCGGAACTCCCGCGTGAGGACCGCCATGAGCGCGGAGCCCAGAAAGACGCCGGGGACAAGCCCGACGTTGAAGTCGAGCGGCAGTCTGCGCTCGTTGACGAAGCCCATGAGCGTGTCGGCGGAGGGCCCGGTGAAGCTCACGCTTCCGGCGATGAGCGGCTCGAATGAAACCTGTGTCATCGCGTAGGTGAAGAGCCAGCCGAGCGCCACGGCGACGCCGACCCCCGCCGCCGCGACGGCGCGTGTGGTGCCGACACGGGTGCGCGACGCCACCACGACGGCGAACACCAAAAGCGCCGCCCCAACCGTCAGCCCACCGATCGTCCCGATCCCGGACACCACGAGCAGATCGCGCGCCGATCCGCCCGGAACCGTCCAGAGCGACGCGAGGTGCTCGCGCGCCGGCGCGAGCCCGCCCCGCAGCGACGCCTGCGCGACGATGGTCAGGATCAGCCCCGTCACCAGCGCACGAAGGTTGCCGGTCGCCGAAAGGACCAGAAGGCGACTCGCGCAGCCGCGCGCCAGGATCATGCCGATCCCGAACATCAGCCCGCCGATCAGCGCGCCGGAGATGCTTCCGATCGCGGCGATCTGCCGGGCCTGGCTCAGTTCGAGCCGTCCGGTCAGGATCGCCCACTGGCAGACGATCACCGCCGCCGAAAAGGTCAGCAGCCAGATTGCGAGCTTCGGACCGAAGGTAAGCGTCGAGAATTCGATGGTCGCGGAGCGCAGGCAGAAGCGGGAATGCTGCGCGAGCGCCCCGAAGAGAAGCCCGACGGCAAGTCCGCCCCCGAACAGCACCAGAGGGTCGCCGTATGTTTCGATCAGCGCTTCCAGCATGCGCCCGCTCTCCGCCGCAACCTGCCCCGGACGCTAGGAAAATCCGGCGCAGATCGCCTTGATTTGCGTCAAGACACTATTGGCCTATAGCCTCCTGCACGATGTCTTCGAGAAGCGCCTCGACCTCGTCCATCGGCCCCTCGGGAAGGTCTCGGTAGCCAACCATCACCCGTCCGTCCCGCTCGGCGACGAAGATGCCGTAGGGGCAATGGGCGATGTTCATCGGGTCCGCCTCCATCACCTTCCGCGACAACACGGCGGAACAGAAGAGAAAGATGTCGGCCGCTTCGAAAAGCTTGATGTCACTGCCGACGTCCTCGGCCGTCCGTGCGAGCATCTCGCCGGTATGGCTGACGAAGTCGATGACGAGGCCGCGCCCGACGATGGCGCTTTCCACTCCGAAGGCCGCGTCGTCGAAGCTGCCGTCGTAGGTGTAGACGACCGCCTCGTCCTGGGCGATCGCGGCGCCGGCGGACAGGCCGAGGGCAGCACTGAGCAGAGCATTGCGGATCATGAGGATTCTCCCGAGCTTCACATGGCTGGAGCATGTCAGGAGACGGGGCGCAGCACCTTGATTCTGCTCAAGGACCGCGCCCCTTTTCGCTGTTTCAGCCAAACATGTCCGAGGTGATCCCCGCGTACCAGCCGAGGCTTTCCTCGTAGGTCTGCTTGCGCAGCGCCGCGTCTTCGCCCGGCTGGCTGATGAAGCTCGAGGTCGAGGCGATCTTCTCGTCCGTCGCCTCGTAGGACGCGCCGACCTTCACGCCATCGTCGGTGGCGATGAGCGACCAGCAGGTATTGGAGAAGCGCGCCGGGAAGACCTGGCTGCCGGTCATCGCGCCGCGGATCGACATGGCCGCGACCTTGGCCTGGCTGTTGGCGGAGAAGCCCGACTTCGGCATGTCGCCCTGCGCCGACGCATCACCGAGGATGTGGACATTCTCGTCCATCCGGCTCTGCATTGTATGGCCGTCGACCGGCGCCCAGTTCCCGTCGGTCAGGCCCGCGGCCTCGCAAATGCGGCCCGCCTTCTGGGCGGGAATGACGTTGCAGGCATCGACCTTCTCGACGGCGCCGTCGATGACGACTTCCATCGACGCCGGCCGCACCTCGACGTTCTCTCCACCGAAGTCCGGCCCGATCCGTTCGACCATGCCGGGGTAATGGGTGTTGAACCCCTCTTCGAAGAGCGCCTGTTTGGAGTAGTTCTGCTTCGGGTCGACGATGAGGATCTTCGCCGTCGGGTTGTTCTGTTTGAGAAGGTGGGCGACCATCGAGACCCGCTCGTAGGGACCCGGCGGGCAGCGATACGGGTTCGGCGGCGCGATCATCGCGTAGGTGCCGCCCTCCGGCATGGCGAGGATCTTCGACTTCAGAAGCGCCGCCTGCGTGCCGCCCTTGTAGGCGTGCGGCATCACGTCCTGATCGGCCACGCTCCAGCCCGGAACCGAGCCGTCGACGAAGTCGATGCCGGGGCTTAGGACAAGACTGTCGTAGGGAAGCACGGTCCCGCTGGCGAGCGAAACGGTCTTCGCGTCGCGGTCGACGCCCACGGCCCAGTCATGGACGACGTTTATCCCGTAGTCGCCGGCGAGCGTCGCGTAGCTGTGGCCGAGATCGTCGTAATCCTGGAACCCGCCGATGTAGAGGTTCGAGAAGAAGCAGGTGTAATAGGTCCGTGTCGGTTCGACGAGCGTCACGTCGATCGCTCCGTCGGAGTCCTTGGCGAGGTAACGCGCGACCGTCGCCCCGCCGGCGCCGCCGCCGACCACGACGACGCGCGGGCGCCCCTGGCCGATGACCCTCGGAGCCGAGAGCGCGAGCGACGCCGCCGCGCCTGTTCCGATGAACGTCCGTCTGTTGAATCTCATGATTTCCTCCCTGTGGTCCGCCCCTTATTGCAGGGCGTTGAAATATGCGGCGAGTGCCGCGATCTCCTCGTCGGAGAGCCGTGACGCCATCATCTGCATCACGGGGTGAGGTCGTATCTTACGCTTGTATGCATGCATGGCCAGAACGAAATCCTCGGTCGGCCAGCCCACGATCGCGGGGATTCCCTGCGCGGATCCGTCCGCCTGGTGGCAGGTCGTGCATTCGCCGGACAGGTATTCGCCATAGGCGGGGTCGCCCTGGATCGCCAGGATCGCCGGGTCGAGGTCGGGGTTCGTCGGCGCCGCGGTTGGTTCGGCTTCGGGGATGTTCGCCGGACTGGCGGAGAATTCGCGCAGGTAGGCGAGCAGATCGTACCGGTCCTGCGGCGCGGAGATCCCGCTGAAGTTCATCCGGGTTCCGGAGACGAGCGATCGCGGCTCCTCGATGTAGACGTCGAGCGTTTCGAAGGTCCACACCATCCCGTCCGCGCCGGCCCGGACGAGACCGGGCGAGTATCGGGTAAAGCCCTCCACCGCGCCGGGCGTGCGGCCGAAGATACCGTTGAGGTGGGGGCCGACCCGGTGCACGGCCCCCTGCCCGACCTGGTGGCACATCTGGCATTGCGCATAAATGCTCTTGCCACGGTCGGGATCTCCGAACTCGTCGGCGATCGCCCCCGGCGCCGCCAGAGAGAGGCAGAGCGAGAGAATGTAACCTGCCGCTCGGCCCATCCGCTCACTCCGTGTAGGTCTGGAGATAGGCCGTCACCGCGGCGATGTCCGCGTCGTCCCGGAACCCCCTGAACGACATCCGCGTGCCCTTGATGTAGTCCCGCGGTTGCATGAGGAAATCGTGCAACGTCTCCTCCGTCCAGACAAGCCCTTCCTCGCCCGCAGCGACGAACTGGCGCGAATAACGGAAGCCGTCGAGGCTTCCCGCGAGGCGCCCGAAGAGCTCGTTGAGGTGGGGTCCGGTCTTGTTCCGGGCGCCATCGCCGACGTCGTGGCAGGTCTGACACTGTCTGAAGGCCTGTTCGCCGGCCGCGATCAGTTCCGGATCGGGCCCGGTCGACGCCGGTGTCGCCGCCGCGGAGTCGTCTTCGGTCGCGACGGCGGGTTCAGCCTCCGCACCGCCGGCTGCGGCTGTCGTGAAGTCGGGGATCGTCCCCTCGGGCTTGCCGGCATCGTTCGTCGGCGTCACCGCGAGATCGGACGCCTTGCGCGTGATTTCGACCGCATCCTTGCAGCCGGCCATGCAGGCCTCCCGCTGGAACGTCGGAAACTCCGCCTCGACCCGATCGTCGACGTAGAAGCCGTCCTCGTTCGGCAACCGGACTTCCGTGAAGTTCTCTTTCGATAGCACGAAGTCGTAATCCACAAGTCCTTCCGAATAGAGGATGTAGGCGGTGATGCCGTAGACCTCGTCGGGTGTGAGAGACTGCGCGTTGCCGTAGGGCATCGACCTGTGCACGTAGTCCCAGACCGTCGAGAGATAGGGCCAGTAGGAGCCCACCGTCTTGACCGGCCGGGTGTCCGTCAGCGTGCCCCGTCCGCCGGCAAGCGGCGGCCAGTTGTCGAGACCCTCGGCGAAGTCGCCGTGGCAGGCCGCGCAGTTGTCGACGAAGACCTGCTCGCCGTCTTCGACGCTCATCGCGCCCTGAGGCAATCCCTCGCCGTCGGGCATGACGTTGACGTCCCAGGCGGCGATTTCCTCGGGGAGCGCGGGGCGGCCGATGCCGAGCTTCTCGGCCATGGCCGGGGCGGCCAGAGCCGAGAGGATGGCGGCCCCGATCAGGAGATCACGATACTTCGACATTCTCTGCCTCCCCGTCCGGCTTGACCCACCAGGTCTGAATTCCGTTGTTGTGATAGACCGAGTTGAGCCCGCGGATCTCGCGAAGCTCGTCCTTCGTCGGCTGCACGTAGCCGGTCTCGTCGATGGCCCGCGACTGCAGCAGCATTTCCGAACCGTCCCAGACGTGGTCGAAATGGAACCTCGTGAGCGCCATCGATTGCGGCTCGCTTGCAAGCCGCGCCTCCTGCCAGCTCTTTCCTCCGTCCAGAGAGACGTCGACGCGCGTGATCTTGCCCCGGCCCGTCCAGGCGAGCCCGGTGATGACCATCGGCCCCGGCCCCTGCCGCCACGGCGCTTGGGGGCTGGGCGATGTGATGACGGATTTCGCGTCCATCTCCCAGGTCCACTTGCGTGCGCGGCCGTCGGGCATGAGGTCGGTGTACTTCGACGTCTCCTCCCGGGCCTCGACGGGGCCATTGGTGACCTCGATCCGGCGGAGCCACTTGACCCAGAGGTTGCCTTCCCAGCCCGGCACGACGAGACGGACGGGATAGCCATGCTCCTTCCGCAGCGCCTCGCCGTTGGCGAAAAACGCCACCAGAACGTCGTCCAGAGCTTTCTGGATCGGGATGGAGCGGCCGTTCGAGGAGGCATCCGCGCCCTCGATGTAGACCCAGGTGCCCTCGGGCTGAACCCCGGCCTCGTCGAGAAGCGTCCGCAGCGAGACGCCGGTATACTCCATGTTGTGGATCATGCCGTGGGTGAACTGCGCGCCCTGAAGCTGGGCGCCGCCCCATTCCATGCCGGAGTTCGCCGCGCATTCGCAGAAGTTCGTCTGGACGGTGCGCGGGAAGCGCTCGAGATCCGCATAGGTGAAGACGAGCGGCTGATCGACGAGCCCGTTGATCATCAGCCGGTAGTCCTGCTTGGACATTTCGATCGCGCCCGAATGGTGCCGCTCGAAGGCGCATCCCTGGGGCGTGATCGTGCCTTCGAGGGCGTGGATCGGCGTGAAGTTGATCGACGAGGTCACGTCGGCGGTCAGCCACTCCACGTTCCGGCGGACGACATGATCCTCGAAGCGGATGGGCATGCCGTAGGGCGTGGCGTCCACGCCATCGCCGAAGACCTGCGCCCAGGGCTGGACCTCGGTGATCAGCGGGTCGGGCCCCGCGGCGGACGCGCGACCCGCGGCCAGGGCTCCGGCGGCGAGCGCCGACCCTCTCAGGAAGGCCCGGCGGGAGGTCCCGGGCGTCTTCGGTTCTTCAGACATCGGTCCAAATCTCCTCTTGCATCTTCTGGCGCGCTCAGGCGCCCGCGACTTTCACGCTGGTGTTCGGCTCGACCGTAACGGTGCCCATCTTGCGGATGTGGCTTTCCACCACCTCCCAGATCGGCGGACCCTCGGTGCCCTCGTTGACGCTGGCCCAGCCGGACACGACGTAGGTCCGGGCGGGATCAATCGGCTCGCCGGTCTTGAGGAGCGTCATGTCGGTGATGCGCTCGCCCTGCGGCTTGTCGATGTCGATCGCGTAGCCCATGCCGCCGACGCGAACCATGTCGCCGCCCTGCTGGTAGTAGGGGTCGGGATTGAACAGGTTGTCGGCGACGTCCTCCATGATGATGTGGAGCATTTCGCCGGTCATCTCGGACCGGTAGGCGTTCGGGTAGGACATGGCGGTCGCGTTGAAGATATCCTCGCGCGTGATGTCGGCGCCGGGGATCAGCGAGGCGCCCCAGCGGAAGCCCGGGGAAAGCGCGATGTCCGCCTCGCGCTCGGCGAGAAGCGCGTCGCAGATCAGGTCGTCCCATGTGCCGTTGAAGTTGCCGCGGCGGTAGAGAAGCGACTCGGTCTGCCCGATCACCTCCTCGAGCTCGGCCGTGTAAGGCGCACGTTCGGCCTCGACGAGCGCGGTCATCTCCGGATCGGGCGCGATCACGTCCGAGAAGATCGGGATCAGCTTGTGGCGGACATCCCGCACCTCGCCGCCCTGCACGTCGAGATCCAGCCGCGAGATGAACTTCCCATGAGACCCGCTTGCGATGAGGTGGGTCTTGCCCACGAGAAGCGGCTCGGGCAGCGCATCGTGCGTGTGTCCCGTCAGGATCACGTCGATGCCGGGGACGTTGTAGGCCATCTTGCGGTCGACGTCGAAGCCGTTGTGGCTGAGCACCACGACGACCTCGGCCCCGTTCGCGCGGACTTCGTTGACGACCTCCGCCATGCGCTCCTCACGGATTCCGAAGGAGAGGTCCGGGAACATCCAGCCGGGGTTCGCGATCGGCATGTAGGGGAACGCCTGGCCGATCACGGCGATCTTCGTGCCGCCGCGCTCGAACATCTGGTAGGGCTCGTAGGCGGGCTCGTCCCACATCGCGTCGAAGATGTTCGCGCCGAGGAACGGGAAGGCGAGCTCGTTCTCGACGATCTCGGTCACCCGGTCGATGCCGAGCGTGAACTCCCAGTGCGCGGTCATCGCGTCCACGCCGAGGGCGTTCATGACGTTGACCATGTCCTGCCCGTCGGTGCGGAGCGCGGTGAGCGACCCCTGCCAGGTGTCGCCGCCGTCGAGGAGCAGCGCGTCGGGACGGTCAGCCCGGATGGCCTTCACCACGGTCGAGATCCGGTCCATCCCGCCGACCTTGCCATAGGTCTTCGCCAGCGCCGTGAAGTCGTTGTAGGTCAGCGCGTAATGCGCCGGGCTGCCGTCGGTGATGCCGTAGAGCTTGCGGAAATCGGCGCCGGTCACGTGCGGCGGCTTCCCGGCGACGTCGCCAACGCCGATGTTCCATTCCGGCTCGCGGAACCAGACCGGTTTCAACTGCGCGTGGACGTCCGTTATGTGGATCAGCGTCACGTTTCCGGTCGTCTCGAAGCGCAGGAGATCGTCCTGAGTCAAGCTCTGCTGAGCGGCGAGGCGCGCCCAGTTCCCAAAACCGCCGGCCCCCGTGATCGCGGCGGCCGCCATGCCGACCTGGAGAAAGTCGCGACGCGATATCATTCCGGTTTCCTTCACTCTTTCGTATTCAGATCACTGAATACGTTTCGGTAAGAAAAGGCCCGCGCCGGCGACCGGCGCGGGCCGATTGATCAGTTGCGGACGGCGGGACCTTCGATCGACAGCCCGTTCGCACGCGAGGCCACATAGAGCTCCAGCGCGAGGAAATCGTCGGAGCCGACCGCATAGGGTTCGGCACGGGTGTCGCGAATGCAGCCGCGGAACCGGTTATGCCGGGAGACGAGGTTCGCCTGCTTCAGCCGGTAGGTCGGGAAGCCGTTGATGTGGCCCTGGCTCAGGTGGTCGGCCCGGATCATGTTCCCGTTGTTGTCCTCGTGGCAGTTCGCGCATGAGAGTTCCATCTGGCCGTACCGGGTGTAGTAGATCTCCTTGCCGCGCTCCCAGTAGGGCGCATGATCGCCATCGATCTGCACGTTCATCGGCATCCCGCGCGAGACGGACGCTATGAGGGCGGTCATGTTCTTCATCGGCTGGGAGTCCCATCCCCAGGCCTCCGCGCCCATGCGGTTCTCACGGCAATCGTTGATGTACATCTCGGCCGACCAGAGCGTGCCGTCTGCCGGATTGACCTTCGGCTGCGCCGCCCAGAAGCCCTCGAAAGCCTCAGGCCCGCCATGGCAGGACGCGCAGGATTCCCCCGCATCTCCCTCGACGGTGTTCCAGACGGTCTCGGCCTGCTCGACGTAGAGCATGGCCGGATTGTCGAAGTCGTCGCGCTCCATGTCGCGGGTTTCTTCGGTGCGGTAGTGCCACCCGGAGATCAACTCCGGCAGCGCCCCTTCAAGATGGTCCGGCGCCGGCGCGACGGTGGTTATCTCGATCTCGCCATTCACGATGAGCGTGTCGTCCATGAATGGGTCGGCCCATGCCGCCGAGGCGAGGATCGCCCCTGCGGCAATGACCGCTGCTCCGCTTTTCAGCGTTGTCGTTCTCATGCATTTCCTCCCTGCACGCAAAGTGCCTCAGCTCACCTCGACCTCGGACGTGGTCTCGTAGACTGAGCCGTCGTCGTCGTACCAGGTGAACTTGAACTCGCCGGTTTCCGGCACCGTCGCCTCGAACTCGAAGTAGGGGTTCGTGGAGATCGCCGGCTCGAGTTCCACGTCGACCACCGTCTCGCCGTTGAACTCGGCGGTGAACCGGTTGATGATCTGACGCGGGATCGGATTGCCGCTGGAGTCCTTGCGCTGACCCGATTCCATGGTGTGGTTGATGAGCGTCTTGATGACGATCGTCTCGCCAGCGGAGGCCGTACTCGGCACGCGGACGCGGGGTTTCACATCTGCCATTTCCAGATCCTCCTGTTCAGCCGCCGCAGCCGCCGATGGTGACTTTGACTTCGTTGCGAGCCTGCACGAACGATCCGTCCGACATCTTCGCGATGGCGACGACGTCCTGCGTGCCGGCAAGACGGATGCGGGTCGACGCCGACTGGGTGGCGGCGAGCGGCCCGAAGTTGAACGTCGCGACGTCCGGGCTCGGGTTGCCCGCAGCAAGCAGCATGATCGACACCGCGCCCGGAGCGGACACGCTCACCGGGACCGTGTTGCCGTTCTCGGCGATCTCGGGCGTGTCGAGCGCTATCCCGCCCTCGCCCACCGGCGCGCCGCCGGTGAATTCAGCGATCGCATCCTCGACCGCCGCACGCGCCGGAAGGGCCGGCAAAAGCGTGGCAGCGGCGACGCCCGCCCCCATCGCCATGATTCCGCGTCTTGTCAGTTCCATTGGGTTCTCCTCTTCGAAAAGGGGACTTTCGTCACTCTTTCAGGGTCATCAGGTAGGCGACCACATCCTCGATCTGCTGCGCCGAGAGAAGCGGAGCCAGCGGCTCCTGCGCGGGCTTCGTCGTGAAGCCCTCGCCGGGCCGGATGTATCCGGTGGTCTTGTAGAACGCCGGCATGATGGTGCCGTCGTAGACGTTCTTGGCGTTCGCCACGATGCCGCGAACGTCCGCCTCGGTCCAGCGGTCCGCCACGCCGTCGAGGGAGGGCCCCACGTTGCCGTGCCACTGCACGTCGGCGACCATCTCGCTGACCGAATGGCAGGCGACGCAGTTGCCGAGGGATCGGCTCGAAAAGACCTTGCGCCCCTCGGTCGGATCGCCGGCCTGTCCCGACAGCGAGGCTTCTATTTCGCCGTATTCGCCATACACGACGTTTCCCGGTGCGATCGCGTCTGACGACGCCGCCGTTGCGACAAGTGTCAGCCCGACCGCTGCAGCAATTACTCTCATGTCTCCTCCCATGGGCCACCGCCTCTTATTGGGTATACCGTAGCGCACCGGCGAGTTCGAACGCAACATCAAATTCGGTTTTTTGAATTTGCCGCGTCCGGATCGCGCTCCTACTCGAACGAGCCATCGGCCCGCTCCCTGATTCTCCGCGCATGATAGCGCTGAAAACCCTCCTCGGATTGATCAAGATAGCGCTCCTCCTTCACCCAGGTCAGCATATCGAGCGTCGTGCCGGGTCCGAACGCACCCGGCATGACCGAGACGGCCTGCGCGACGGCGGACTTCGACGGGTCGATCTCGGGCGGCATGAAGATGATCGTGGGCGTGAACATCACCCCCCATTTCCGCGCCGCGGCCTTCTCCGACAGCACATCGCCATCGGTGTCGACGATCTCGGTGTCCCCGTGAAGGTTCAGCTGCACGGGGAAGTAATCCTCGCGCAGCAGCGCCTGGATGCGCTCGTCGGGGAAGGTCTTCTCGTGCATTTCGGTGCAGTAGATGCAGCCGCGCTGTTCCACGAAGAGCACAAGGCGCTTTCCCTCCGCCTCGGCGTCAGCGAAATCCTCCTGAAGATCCTTGAAGGTGATCCGGAACCAGTCCGGCTTGTGCAGTCCGTCGTCCCCAAGCTCCGCGGCGGCAAGCGGCGCGGCGATCAGAATCGCCGAGAGCGCGATGACAAACCTTTTCAACATGACGTCCTCCCTTAGCCGATCTGGGGCCAGAACATGACCATCCAGTTGGCGATGTAGTTGATGGTATTCGTGGCGATGAGCAGCGCGAAAGCGACGAGGAGCCCGCCCATCGCCTTCTCGATCTTCGGCAGATGCTTCCGGAATCCCTGCATCCAGCGCATGAACGGCCCTACGAACAGCGCCGCGATGATGAACGGCAACGTCATGCCGACCCCGTAGACGAAGAGCAGGAGCGCCCCCCGCCCCGCGGTCTCGGCGCCCGCCGCCGTGAACAGGATCGCCGCGAGGACGGGACCGACGCAGGGCGTCCAGCCGAAGGCGAAGGCCAGGCCGATCACGTAGGCGCCGAGGAGGCTGAGATTCGAGGTCGACCCCGCCTCGGCCCGAAACTGGCGATAGAGAAATCCGATTCGGATCACGCCCAGAAAGTGCAGACCCATCGCGAAGATGAACCCGGCCGCCAGCCAGCGCAGGATGTCGAAGTACTCCCGGACGAGCTGACCCGCGCTCGATGCCGCCGCGCCCAGCGCCATGAAGACGGTGATGACGCCGGCGGCGAACAGCGTCGCCGACAGCACCGCCCTCACCCGCACCGCCGGCGTCAGCGCTCCGTCAGGTGTGATCTGGTTCATGCTGACGCCGGCCATGTAACTGAGGTAGAAGGGAACGATCGGCAGGATGCAGGGCGACAGGAAAGACAACAGTCCCGCGAGCGCCGCGCCGGCCAGCGATATGTCGAACATCACGAGGCTTTCCTTGATCTATTCACATATTCAAATTACATGTTTTCAAATCACGGCGTCAATCGGGATACCGATGCATACGATCCGAAGCGTTATTCTCGGCCTGTTCGCCGCCGCGAGCCTGAGCGCATCGGTCATGGCCGCTGAACTGGTCATGGTCGAGCAGAAGGGCTGCATCTATTGCACGATGTGGCGCGATCAGGTCGGGCCGGAGTACGCGATGACGCCCGAAGGCGCGTTCGCGCCGGTGCGCCACATCGACCTGCACGCCCCGCGCCCGGACGATCTGATCTTCGATGGCCCGCTCCGGATCACGCCGACATTCGTCCTGATGGTCGACGATCGCGAGGTCGCGCGCATGGAAGGATACCCCGGGGAGGACTTCTTCTGGGGGCTCCTCGACCGGATGCTGAAAGAAAACACCAACTTCCAGGGAGGGACAGGATGAAACGCCTATTCGCAGCACTCGCGCTCGCCGCCACGCCGGCGGTCGCACAGGATGACGGGGCCTTCGTGGACTTTCAGGTCCTGAAGCCCGAAGTCGCGCTCGAGATGGCGGAGGCCGCGATGGTCCATTGCCGCAACGAAGGCTACCAGGTCGGCGTCACCGTCGTCGACCGCTTTGGCATACCGCAGGCGTTCCTGCGCGACCGGTTCGCCGGCCTGCACGTCTACGAGACGTCGCAAAGGAAAGCCTGGACCGCCGTCAGCTTCCGGACCAACACGACCGAACTCGACCTCGCAACGCGCCCGGGCGAGATCAGCCAGGGTATCCGGCAGCTTTCCGAAGCGCTCCCGCTCGGCGGCGGCCTGATGGTCGAGACCGGCACCGGCGAAATGGTGGGCGGCATCGGCGTCTCCGGCGCTCCGTCGCCGGAACTCGACGACGTCTGCGCGCAGGCCGGCATCGACGCCGTGGCCGACCAGATCGCCTTCTGAGGACGGAACGTTGACCCTGCCGGTCCTGCACAAGGATATCGAGCCGGAAGAGCTCGACAAGCTGATCGAGAACGCGACGACGGCGTCGACCTTTCTCAAGGCGATCAGTCACGAAGGCCGGCTGATGATTCTTTGTCATCTGGTGACCGGCGAAAAGTCGGTCACCGAGCTCGAGGAGTTGCTTTCCGCGCGGCAGGCGGCGGTGTCCCAGCAACTCGCGCGGCTCCGCCTGGAGGGCCTCGTCACGCCGCGGCGCGACGGCAAGACGATCTACTACAGCTTGACCGACGAGCGTCCCCGGCAAATACTCGAGGTCGTCTACGATCTCTTCTGCAGGGATCGCTGACGGAACGTCCGCCGAGAACGCCGTAACCGGCGCCGCGGACCAGGGAGGACCAGACCGATGTGGAGCGGTCTCAGCGACGCGTATCTCGTGGCCTGCATCGGCCTTGCGGGGGGAGTTGTGCTCGGCCTCGCGGCGCGGCTCGGCCGCTTCTGCACGCTGGGCGCGATCGAGGACTACCTCTACGGGGGCTCGGACCACCGGCTGCGCATGTGGGGGCTCGCCATCGCGACCGCGATGTTCGCAAGCTTCGCGCTGATGCAGGCGGGGCTGCTGAGCGCCCCCGAGACGCCCTACCTCGGCAACGGCTGGAACCCGCTCGCGCATGCGGTCGGAGGCCTCGTCTTCGGCTACGGCATGGCGATCGCCGGCAACTGCGGCTTCGGCGCGCTCGCCCGGCTCGGCGGGGGCGACCTGAGATCCTTCGTGATCGTCATCGTGCTCGGGATCAGCGCCTATGTCACGATGTCGGGTCCGCTCGCCTATGCGCGGATCTGGCTTTTCCCCGACGCTCTCATCCCCACGGACGGCCCGGCGGGTCTCGCCCACTTCCTGGAGCGCCTGACGGGCGTCGGCGCGCCGGTCTTCGGAATGGCGGTGGGCGCGCTGATCGCCGCCCTGATGCTGCGGTCGCGGGAGTTCCTCGCGGACCGGGCCATGGTCTTCTCGGGTCTGGCCGTGGGCCTCGCCGTCGCCTTCGCCTGGGGCGGCACGCAATGGGTCGCGACCGCAAGCTTCGAGGCGGTGCCGGTTTCGTCGTTCACTTTCGCGGCGCCGCTCGGCGAATCGATCCTGTTCTGGATGACGGCGTCGGGCAGCACGGTAAGCTTCGCGGTGGGAAGCGTCGCCGGTGTCTGGCTCGGAGCGTTCCTCGGGAGCCTGATCCGCGGGCTCTTCCGCTGGGAAGCCTGCGAGGATCCCCGCGAGCTTCGCCGCCAGATACTCGGGGCCGCGCTGATGGGCGTCGGCGCGGTGGTGGCGGTGGGCTGCACCATCGGACAGGGCGTCTCTGCGATGTCGCTGCTCGCCTACGGCGCACCGCTCACGCTCGGCGGGATCTTCGCGGGCGCGGCCTTGGGCCTCAGGCAACTGATCCACGGATTCGCATCGGCCTGACGCGGCGTCACTGCCGCCCGCGTCGGAGGGCGCATCAGCCGCGATCGTGCCACTATGTCACACCTCCTCTCCCCCACATGCTTGCGCTATCATCCGCCCCGGTCGACTGGCCGGACTAGGGAGGCAGGGCATCAGGCATCCTTTTTACCGTTGAAATCGCTGGTTCAAACAAGAAATTTTCAGGATTTCCGATGCGGCAGTCAGTTTTTTTACGAGGAAATCTCGACTGACAAGGGACTTACCCGCTCCTTTGCAAAACATGTAAAATGCGCGTGAGAGGAATTCGAAGCGGCCGGACGCGCATGGGACACCGGCCGCGAGAAGGGAGGACAGATCATGACAGCTCAGGTCAAATCGGACGCCAGTGGTGTGAACGTCTATCCGCCGAGCGAGTCGTTCGCGGCATCGGCGCATATCGACTGGGCGGGCTATCGGGAGAAGTACAAGGCGTCGATCGACGACCCGGACGGTTTCTGGAGCGCCGAAGGCAAGCGGATCGACTGGATCAAGCCCTACACCCGGGTAAAGGACGTCTCCTTCGCCCCCGGAAACATCTCGATCAAGTGGTTCGAGGACGGCACGCTCAACGTCGCCGCCAACTGCGTCGACCGCCACCTCGCCACGCGCGGCGATCAGACGGCGATCATCTGGGAGCCCGACGATCCGAAGGACGACGCCAAGCACATCTCCTACAGGGAGCTGCACGCCGAAGTCTGCAAGATGGCGAACATCCTCGAGGATCTCGGCGTCCGCAAGGGCGACCGGGTCGTCCTCTACCTGCCGATGATCCCCGAAGCCGCGTACGCGATGCTCGCCTGCGCGCGGATCGGCGCGATCCATTCCATCGTCTTCGCGGGCTTCTCGCCGGATGCGCTCTCGGCCCGGATCAACGGCGCCGAGGCGAAGCTGGTCATCACGTCGGACTACGCGCCGCGCGGCGGGCGGGCGACGCCGCTCAAGTCGAACACCGATGCCGCGTTGCTGCACTGCAAGGACACGGTGAAATGCCTCGTCGTGCGCCGCACCGGCGGACAGACGACCTGGGTCGACGGGCGTGACTTCGACTACAACGAGATGCGGCTGGAGGCCGACGACCACTCCGCCCCGGTCGAGGTGGAGGCCGAGCATCCGCTCTTCATCCTCTATACCTCGGGCTCCACGGGCCAGCCCAAGGGCGTCGTGCATACTTCCGGCGGCTACCTCGTCTATGCCGCGATGACCCACCAGTACACCTTCGACTATCACGACGGGGACGTCTTCTGGTGCACCGCGGACGTGGGCTGGGTCACGGGTCACAGCTACATCGTCTACGGACCTCTCGCGAACGGGGCGACGACGCTGATGTTCGAAGGCGTCCCGACCTGGCCGGACGCGGGCCGCTTCTGGGAGGTCTGCGCCAAGCACGGCGTCAATCAGTTCTACACCGCGCCCACGGCGATCCGCGCGCTCATGGCGCATGGCACCGAGCCGGTGGAGAAGCACGATCTCACCTCGCTGAAACTCCTCGGCACGGTGGGAGAGCCGATCAACCCCGAAGCCTGGAACTGGTACAACGATGTCGTGGGCAAGGGGAAATGCCCGATCGTCGACACGTGGTGGCAGACCGAGACTGGCGGTCACCTTCTGACCCCGCTGCCGGGCGCGATCCCGGCCAAGCCCGGATCGGCAACGCTGCCCTTCTTCGGCGTTCAGCCGGTCGTGCTCGACCCGCATACGGGAGAGGAAATCCAGACGACGGCCGCCGAGGGCGTGCTCTGTCTCAAGGAAAGCTGGCCCGGTCAGATGCGCACCGTATGGGGTGACCACGAGCGCTTCGAGAAGACGTATTTCTCCGACTACAAGAACTATTATTTCTCGGGCGACGGCTGCCGGCGCGACGCCGACGGCTACTACTGGATCACCGGCCGCGTGGACGACGTGATCAACGTCTCGGGCCACCGGATGGGCACAGCCGAGGTCGAAAGCGCGCTCGTGGCGCATGTCAAGGTCGCCGAGGCCGCGGTCGTGGGCTATCCCCACCCAGTCAAGGGCCAGGGCATCTACTGCTACGTGACGCTGATGAACGGTGTCGACCCCACCGAGGAGCTCCGCAAGGAACTGCGCACCTGGGTCCGGACCGAGATTGGCCCGATCGCCTCGCCCGACCTGATCCAGTGGGCGCCCGGCCTGCCCAAGACGCGCTCGGGCAAGATCATGCGGCGCATCCTGCGCAAGATCGCCGAGAACGACTATGGCGCGCTGGGCGACACCTCGACGCTCGCCGATCCCTCCGTCGTCGACGACCTGATCGACAACCGCATGAACCGGGACTGAGGTCGTGGACGGTGCATCAGCTCCGACGCGGGCCCCGGTCCTGATCCTCCTCGGCCCGCCGGGCGCGGGCAAGGGAACCCAGGCGCGCAGGCTCGAGGAGCGCTTCGGCCTCGTCCAGCTTTCGACCGGAGACCTCCTGCGGTCGGCGGTGAAGGCGGGCACCGAGGCCGGCCGGGCCGCGAAGGCGGTGATGGAGGCCGGTGCGCTGGTCTCCGACGAGATCGTGGTCGCGGTGCTCCGCGACCGCCTTGCCGAGCCCGACGTCGCGCACGGGGTTATCCTCGACGGGTTTCCGCGGACGACGGCGCAGGCCGCCGCGCTCGACGAGATGCTGGCCCATGCCGGTCAGCGGATCGACGCGGCGATCTCGCTCGAGGTCGACGATACCGAAATGGTCGCCCGTATCGCGGGGCGCTACACCTGCGCCGGTTGCGGCGAAGGCTACCACGACAGCTTCAAGGCGCCTGCCGAGGCCGGCGTCTGCGACAAGTGCGGCGGGACTGACATGACCCGGCGGGCCGACGACACGCCCGAGACCGTCGCGTCGCGGCTCTCGGCCTATCATGCCCAGACCGCTCCGCTCATCGCCTACTACGACGGGCAGGGCGTTCTGGAACGCCTCGACGCGATGGGGGAGATCGACGCGATCGCCGCCCGTCTCGGCGGGATCGTGGACCGAGTGTGTTCTTGAGGAGGACCGGTCCCCGCGGACTGGTCCGACCGGACAGAGATTTCCAAAGGAGGAGCGCCAGATGGCGAAACAACCCAACACGAACACGACCGACGCGAGCGGCTACTGGGCCGCGAACGTCCGCATCATCCTCATCAGCCTCGCAATCTGGGCGCTGGTGTCACTGGGCTTCGGAATCCTGTTCCGGCCACTGCTTTCGGGAATCGAAATCGGCGGGACTGACCTGGGCTTCTGGTTCGCTCAGCAGGGATCCATCCTGGTCTTCATCGTGCTGATCTTCAACTACGCCCGCTACATGAACAAGCTCGACCGCCAGTACGGCGTGGACGAGCAGTAAGGGGACGACCCACACAATGGAACAGTATACCCTGAACCTGCTCGTCGTCGGCGCATCCTTCGCGCTCTACGTGGGCATCGCGATCTGGGCACGCGCCGGATCGACCGCGGAATTCTACGCCGCGAACCGCGGCGTGCACCCGGTCCTGAACGGCATGGCCACCGCGGCCGACTGGATGTCGGCGGCCTCCTTCATCTCGATGGCGGGTCTCATCGCCTTCGTCGGCTACGGCAACTCGTCGTTCCTCATGGGCTGGACGGGCGGATACGTGCTGCTCGCCATGCTTCTCGCGCCCTACCTGCGGAAGTTCGGCAAGTTCACCGTGCCCGAGTTCATCGGCGACCGCTTCTACAGCAAGACGGCCCGCATCGTGGGCGTGATCTGCCTCCTCGTCATCTCGATCACCTACGTGATCGGCCAGATGACTGGCGCGGGGGTCGCGTTCTCGCGCTTCCTCGAGGTCGAAAGCTCCACGGGCCTCTTCATCGCCTCCACGGTCGTGTTCATCTACGCCGTTCTCGGCGGCATGAAGGGCATCACCTACACGCAGGTGGCGCAGTATTGCGTGCTAATCGTGGCCTACACGATCCCGGCCATCTTCATCTCGCTTCAGCTCACCGGCAACCCGATCCCGGGTCTCGGCCTCTTCGCGACGCATGACGCCTCGGGCCTGCCGCTGCTCACCAAGCTGAACCAGGTGCTGATGGAGCTCGGCTTCAACGACTACACCGGTCAGCACGGCTCGACCTTCAACATGTTCCTGTTCACGCTGTCGCTGATGATCGGCACCGCGGGTCTGCCGCACGTCATCATCCGCTTCTTCACCGTGCCGAAGGTGTCGGACGCGCGGTGGTCGGCGGGCTGGGCGCTGGTCTTCATCGCGCTTCTCTATCTGTCGGCCCCGGCCGTGGGCTCGATGGCGCGGCTCAACATCATGACGACGATGTGGCCCAACGCCGAGGCCGGTCAGGCGCTCGACGGCGACGCGATCGCCGTGGCCGACAAGCCCGAGTGGATGGCGAACTGGGAGGCCACCGGCCTTCTCGGCTTCGAGGACAAGAACAATGACGGTCGCCTGCAGTACTACAACGACGCCGATCCCGACATGCAGGCGATCGCGGAGGCGCGTGGCTGGGAAGGCAACGAGCTCACCAACTTCAACCGTGACATCCTCGTTCTCGCCAACCCCGAGATCGCGCAGCTTCCCGGATGGGTCATCGCGCTGATCGCGGCGGGCGGTCTGGCGGCGGCGCTGTCGACGGCGGCGGGTCTCCTGCTCGCGATCTCGTCGGCGGTCTCGCACGACCTGATCAAGAGCTCGATCAATCCCGGCATCTCGGAGAAGGGCGAGCTCCTGGCCGCGCGCATCTCGATGGCCTTCGCCATCGCGCTCGCGACCTGGCTCGGCCTCAACCCGCCGGGCTTTGCGGCGCAAGTCGTGGCGCTGGCCTTCGGTCTGGCGGCGTCCTCGATCTTCCCGGTCCTGATGATGGGCATCTTCTCGAAGACCATCAACTCGACCGGCGCGATCGCGGGGATGCTCGTCGGCCTTCTGGCGACACTGCTCTACATCTTCACCTATCTGGGGTGGTTCTTCATCCCCGGCACGAACATGCTTCCGAACACGGTCGACAACTGGCTGTTCGGGATTTCGCCCCTGTCCTTCGGGGCGATCGGCGCGGTCCTCAACTTCGCGGCGGCCTACATCGTGTCGAGCATGACCGAAGAAACCCCCGCCGAGATCAAGGAGCTTGTCGAAAGCGTCCGGATCCCGCGCGGTGCGGCGGGCGCGGTCGACCACTGAGACCCGAGCGGGCGGTGACAAACCGCCCGCTTTGCGCAATGGTCCTGCGCCGGGAGGCCGGCGCAGGACCAATCGTCTGGAGGGACAACGCATGACGGCCGAGGCGCTTGCGCTGCTGGAGAGGCAGCATCCCTACGACCAGATGGCGCCCGAGCGCCTCGCCGAGATCGCCGAAGCCTCGAGCTGGGTCACCCTGGCAAGGGACGCCGTCCTGTTCCGCGCGGGCGAGCCGCTCGCGGGGCTTTACGTCGTCCGGTCGGGCGACGTCGTCGTGACCGACGGGACCGGCACGCTGGTCTCCGAACTCGGTCCCGGAAACTCGTTCGGCGAGCGCGGGCTGCTCCGGGACGGCATCGCCCAGACGACCGTCGAGGCCGCCGCCGACACGCGCCTCCTCCTGATCCCCGCGGACCTCTTCAGGACGCTGTTCGACGAGGAACCCGTCTTTCGCAAGTTCTTCGACCGGAGCGGCGAGGCGCGCAGCGGCAAGCGCGCCCGTCCCGCCGACCTTACGACGATCCGCGTCGCCGATCTCATGGCCGCCGAACCCGTCACCTGCGCCCCCCGGACACCGCTCGTGGATGCCGCCCGGCTGATGCGCGACCGCAAGATCTCCTGCCTCTGCGTGACTGAGGGCCAGGGCCTTGCCGGCATCGTCACCGTGCGGGACTTCACGAACCGTGCCCTGGCCCATGCGCTGCCGATCGACACGCCGGTGGCCGAGATCATGACGGGGAGCCCGGTCACCCTGCCGTCCTCCGCCGTGGGCTCCGACGTGCTCCACACGATGATGGAGCGGCGCCTGGGCCACATCCCGATCGTCGACGCGGGCCGGCTCGTGGGCATCGTCACGCAGACGGACCTCACCCGCTTTCAGGCCTCGACCTCGGCGAGCCTCGTCTCGGACGTCGCCAACTCGGCGACCGTCGGGGACCTCGCCAGATCGACGGCCCGGATCCCGCGCCTTCTCATGCAGCTCGTGGCTGCGGGCAACCGCCACGAGGTGACGACGCGTCTCGTCACCGACATCGCCGACGCCGCGACGCGGCGCCTGCTGAAGCTGGCCGAAGAGGAGCTCGGCCCCCCGCCCGTTCCCTACCTCTGGCTCGCCTGCGGCAGCCAGGGCCGGCAGGAGCAGACCGGCGTCTCCGACCAGGACAACTGCCTGTTTCTCGACGACGCGGCGAGCGATGACGATCTTCCCTACTTCGACGCTCTCGCGAAGACCGTCTCGGACGGGCTCGACGCCGCGGGCTACGTCTTCTGTCCCGGCGACATGATGGCGACGAATCCGCGCTGGCGGCAGCCGGTCTCGACATGGCGCAAGTACTTCCGGGGCTGGATCGACACGCCCTCGAACGAGGCCCAGATGCTCGCCTCGGTCATGTTCGACCTGCGCCCGATAGGCGGCGAACGGTCGCTTTTCGACAACCTGCAGGCCGAAACGCTGAAGCTCGCGGCGCAGAATTCGATCTTCACCGCCCACATGGCGGCGAACTCGCTCAAGCACCATCCGCCGCTGAGCCTTCTCCGCGGCATCGCGACGATCCGCTCGGGCGAGCATCGCAACACGCTAGATCTCAAGATGAACGGCGTCGTACCGGTTGTCGACCTCGGACGGATGTACGCCCTTCGCGGACGACTGACCGACGTCAACACGCGCGCCCGGATCGAGGCGGCGGGCGCGGCGGGGGTCATCAGCACGACCGGCGCGCGCGATCTGCTCGACGCCTACGACCTGATCGCCGAGACCCGGCTCGAGCATCAGGCCCGGCAGGTGAAGGCGGGCGAGACGCCCGACAATTACCTCGTGCCGGCGGAGCTTTCGGATTTCGAGCGAAGCCACCTGCGCGACGCCTTCGTGGTGGTCAAGACGATGCAGTCGGCCCTGATGTCGGGCCGGGGAGGAGTCCCGGGCTAGGAGGACGGCCCGGGAGGAGGAGGAGAGATGATTTTCGAACTCGTGGGGACGGTTCTGGCCGGTCTCGCCGCCGCGCTCCTCGTCTTCGCGGTGCGCCGCTACGCGCCGGAGCGCATCCCCAACTGGCTCATCCCCATCGCCGCGGGATTGGCCATGATCGTCGCCACGATCTCCAGCGAATACGGCTGGTACGCGCGAACAGCCGATCAGCTGCCCGAAGGGGTCGTCGTCGCGCAGACGGTCGAGGAGTCCGCCGTCTATCGCCCCTGGACCTATCTCGTCCCCCTCACGACCCGGTTCGTCGCGGTCGACCGGGCGGGCGCGAAAACCCATCCGGACTTTCCGGGACAGCGGATCGTCGATCTCCATTTCTACGGTCGCTGGCAGCCGGTCCAGTCGATCCCCGTGCTCTTCGACTGTACGCGGGACCGCAGCGTCGTCATCGCGCGCGGCACAGAGTTCGACGGCGACGGCGCCATCGCGGATCCCGAATGGGAGGACATGCCGCCCGACGACCCGGTCCTTCGCGCCGCGTGCGGAGAGGCGTGACATGGACCGCCTCGGCCTCCGGCTTCGCATCTTCCTGTTTTTCGCGGCACTGGGGCTCGGGGCCGTGGCCGTCGCGACGGTCGGGCTCTGGATGGGATACCGGCAGGCGGATGACCCGGGCGCGCTCTCTCCGTTCATCTCGGCGGGCCTTGTCGCCGGATTCGGCATCCTCGGCCTGACCGCGGCCATCTGGCTGCTGTTCGACGAGAACGTCGCCAAGCCCGTCGAACGGCTGGCCGCCGATCTCCGCGCGCGGGCGCACGGCGGCGTCTCGCGCGACCTCGACGTGTCGCGGGCGCGGTATCTGGGCGACCTCGCGCCGGCGGCCTCGGCGCTCTCCCGTCAGTTCGGCAGCGCGACGCTGGACGCCGCCGAGGAGGTGGCGCGGCGGACAGCGGATCTCGCCGCGGAGAAGGCGCAGCTGACCTCGATCCTGACCGACATCCCGCTCGCCGTGATGATGGTGAATCCGGCGCACCAGATCGTGCTCTACGACGGGCAGACGGCCGAGCTTCTCGAGGCCGAGGCCCCTGCCCGGCTCAACGCGCCGCTCTTCGACTACCTGAAGGAGGATCCGGTGCGGGCGGCGCTTGCGGACCTCGAGGACACCGGGGCGCGGCGGGCGCCGATCGTGGCGGAGACGCGCTCGGGCAAGTTCTATTCGGGCCATCTTCGCAAGCTCGGCGACGGACGCGGCTACATGCTCGTGCTCGAGCCGCTCTCGCCGGACGCGGAGCGCCCCCTGACCTATGACTTCGGACTCATTCACGCCGAGCCCAGCAAGGACCAGCGGAACGCGCCGCTGAAGTCGCTCACCTACGTCGTCTTCGACACCGAGACGACCGGCCTCGATCCCGACACCGACGAGATCGTGCAGATCGGAGCGGTTCGCGTCGTCAACGGCCGGATCGTCGAGGGCGAGCGCTTCGATATCCTCGTCAACCCCGATCGCCCGATCCCGCCCGGATCCACGAAGGTCCACGGGATCAGCGACGACATGGTCGCGGCCGCGCCGGGCGTCGAGGAGGCGACCCGGCGCTTTCACGCCTTCGCGGCCGGGTCGGTCCTCGTCGCGCACAACGCGCCCTTCGATCTCGCCTTCCTCAAGCGCTACGGATCGCGGATCGGGCTCGTCTTCGACCATCCCGTTCTCGACACGGTCCTCCTCTCCGCGGTTCTCTTCGGAGGGTCGGCGACGCACACGCTCGACGCGCTGGCCGAAAGCCTCGGCGTCGATATCGAGGACGCGGTCCGCCACACGGCGATCGGCGATGCCCTCGCTACCGCCGAAGTGCTCGTCGGGTGCGTCGGAATGCTCGAAGGACGGGGGTACGGGACGTTCGGCCGGGTTCTCACCGAAGTCCGCAAGCACGAGCGCATCATTCAGGACCTCAATCAGGACTGACGGGGAAAGCTCGGGAACCATTGCGGAATTTTCCGCCTATTTCGCCACAATCGGCCGTCCAACTCCCGATTGCGACCATGATTTCGCCAAAGTCCTAGGCAACTCTCCGTTTCTAGTGTGGCGGAGTCGGCCAGATTGTCCGGTTTCGGTGCACAGATTGAGTGGGGACGCATGAACTCTGCGCCAAACAGCAAACAGTCGACGGAAGTCGAGGAGTTCACGGAAGAACTTGCGCCGGGCACAACGCTGTTGCACGGCCAGTACGTTATCGAGAGCTTTCTCAACAGCGGCGGATTCGGCCTGACCTATCTCGCCCGGGACAGCCTCGACCGCACCGTCGTCATCAAGGAATGCTTCCCCGGCCAACTCTGCATGCGGCGGGGCAAGATCGTCCAGGCACGGGCGAAGGGTCAGCAGGATGAGTTCCGCGCGATCGTCCGGCTCTTCGTGCAGGAGGCCCGCCGGCTGGCCAAGCTCGACCACCCCAATATCGTCGGCGTGCATCAGGTCTTCGAGGACAACGAGACGGCCTACATGGCGCTCGACTACGTCGACGGTCAGGACATGCACGAGGTCGTCGAGAACGACCCGGCGCGCCTGACCCCCGAGAAGATCGTCACGATCCTCAAGAAGCTCCTCGAGGCCGTCACCTTCGTGCACGAGTTGCACATCCTTCACCGCGACATCTCGCCGGACAACATCCTGCTGGACTCCAACGACGAGCCCGTCCTGATCGACTTCGGCGCCGCGCGCGAGAAGGCGACGCGGGCGAGCCGGGCGCTCTCCTCGCTTCTCGTCGTGAAGGACGGCTACTCGCCCCAGGAATTCTACATCGAGGGGGGGCAGCAGGGTCCCGCAAGCGACCTATACGCGCTCGGCGCCACCTTCTATCACGTGCTCACCGGCAGCCCGCCGCCGAACAGTCATTCGCGCCTCGCCGCGGTCGCGGCCAACGAGGCCGACCCCTACGTGACGCTCGCGGGCCGCTCCGACCAGTTCGAACCGGAATTCCTCGTGGCCGTCGACCGGGCCCTGTCGATCTTCCCCAAGGACCGGCCCCAGACCGCATTCGAGTGGCTCTACGACATCGACGCCGAGACCCGCCGCAAGGCGGCGATGGTGCAGGCGAACAACGATCGCAAGATGGAGGAGTCGATCTCGCGGCTTGTCGAGGAGACCAATCGCGCGGTGCTGGAGGCGCGACGGCTCGAGGAGGAACGCGCCCGGCAGGCGGCCGACACCCCCCGACAGGAGAAAAAGGAGAAGAAGCCGTTCTTCTCCTGGCAGATCGAGGACGGGTTCTTCAGCGAGGAGGACGCCGCGGCCCGCGCCGCAGCGGTGCTCGAAGACGCCCCCGCCGAAGACCTCTCCGAGGCGGAGCTTCCGCCCGACCCCGACGACGAGACCGAGGCTCTTGCGGCGCCTGACGGCGAAGAGGACGGCGAGGACGACGGCGCGCCCGCGCAGGACACCGACCCGCCTCCGCGCAAGAGTACGCGAAAGAAATCCCTGCTTCAGGCGATCCGGCCGTCATCGGTCTGGCGCCTCTGGAGCGTGAAACGTGAAGACAGGCAGGATCATCTTGGAAAGGCAGAACTATGAACCTTTTCCGTAAAGTGATGGGCGGCAAGACGCTCCCACCCGTGGAAGAACCGGATCTCGAGGAAGAAATCCGCCAGATGGCGAAAAGCGAGGACGCGGTCGCGCGCGAGGACGAGAAGTCGGGTCTCGTGGCGCTCTACCCGGAACTCGGAGCGAGCCGCCGGCGCCGGAGGCGCGGCTTCGCCGATCTCGACGATCTCGACGATTACGTGCCCGAACTCGACGACTACGAGCCCGGTCTGGAGGGCGAGTACCTGCCTCCGGACGAGCATCGCGCCGCCGAAACGCCTTACATGGCACCGCCCGCGGAACCGCAGCAGGCGCCAGCCCGCGCCCCGCTAGAGCCCCCCTCCCGTGCCGATCGCGAGGCGCATGGGGATCACGCCGCGGCGCCGAACTATCGCCTCGAGCACGCCTCACGGCCGGATGAGCAGGTGGAGACCGGGCAGACCGACGCCGCGCCACGGCAGGCCGGGACGCCTGCGGCCGCGGTCGCGCCGGTCGAACCCGACGATGCGGTCGAGGACGAGGACGCGCCTCAGGGGCTGGTGCGGGTTCCCGCCCCCGCCGTCGGCCGCGCCGGTGGCCGGCGCGCCGGCCGCGTGAAGACCCGGCTTCTCGGTTTCGGCCAATCGGCCGGCGGGGCGACGGATCCGTTCGAGTCCGCCCAGGCCGCCGCCTCGTCGGGGAGCGCCCAGTTTCCCGTGGGCTGGATCGTGGTTCTCGAAGGGCCGGGACGCGGCGCGTCCTTCACGCTCTTTGACGGAGTCTCGGCCATCGGACGCGGTGAAGACCAGCCGGTCCGCCTCGATTTCGGCGACACGTCGATCTCGCGGTCGACCCACGCGGTCGTCGCCTTCGACAACGAGCAGAGAAAGTTCTTCCTCGGGCATGGCGGCAAGGCCAATCTCGTGCGCCTGAACGGCAAGCCTGTGTTGTCCACGGAAGAACTCAACAACAATGACAAGGTCCGGATTGGCGAGACCACGCTGCGCTTCATCGCGCTGTGCGGCCCCGACTTCGACTGGACCGCGGACGATGGGACACCCGAGGTCGATGCAGCCAGCGCTTGACACCACCTACGACGTGGCATCCGCCATAAGTCAGGGCCGGCGGCCGTATCAGGAAGACGCGATCGTCTCCGATTTCCCGATCGGCTCCGGCATGGGCTTTGCGGTGCTCGCCGACGGCATGGGCGGCCATGCCGCCGGCGACGTCGCGAGCAAGATCGTCGTGACCGAGGTGTTCAGCGAACTGAAACTGCAGAGCGGCGAAGCCGACGCGTTCGCCGCGAACCTTCCCAAGATCCTCCGCGACGCCGCGATGGCCGCGAACGATTGCGTGAAGGGGCACATCCTCGACAACAGCGAGACGGCGGGCATGGGCGCGACGCTTGTCGCGTCGGTCCTCGTCGGCACGCAACTCTACTGGATCTCGATCGGCGACTCGCCGCTTTTCCTCTACCGCGACGGCGCGCTCCGGCAGCTCAACGAGGACCACTCGATGGCGCCGCAGATCGATTTCATGGTCCGCACCGGCATGATGGCCGAGGATATCGGCCGGAATCACCCGGACCGGAGCTGCCTGACCTCGGTCCTCGGCGGCGAGCATGTCGCGCGCGTCGATTGTCCGGCCGAGCCGACCGACCTCAAGGACGGCGACATCCTGATCGTGGCGAGCGACGGCATCCAGTACCTGTCCCCCGAGGACCTGGAAGAGATCCTGGCCAGCGGTGCCGACCGGTCAAGCCGCGCGATCGCCGACACCCTTCTGGAACGGCTGAAGGAGCATGGCGATCCGGAACAGGACAACGCATCCTTTTCGGTGATCAAGGTCTCGGCGAGGGACCGGCGGTCCCAGCGCAAGGCCCGGCCGCGCCGCATCGGCGCGCGCGAGGAGCCGCTCGAGACGGATGTCACCGCGCGGGCCCCGAGCCGGTTCAAGAGTTCGATCCTTCTTCGCGGCGCGTCTCTCTTCAGGAGTTCCGCGCAGTGATGGAAACCGCGCCCACGATCGAAAGTGTCCTGCCGCATCTGGAAGAGGCGCTCGCCGATCCGTCGATCCCCGCGCGCGCCCACATTGCCGGACGGCAGTTGCTCGACCGCCTGACCTCGCCGATCCGGGTCGTCGTCACGGGTCATCCCGGAAGCGGAAAATCGCAACTTATCAATCTTCTGGCCGGTGAACCCGTCATTGGCGAGGCAACGAACCTGCCGAGCCTGGAACTGCGCCATGGTCCCGAGCGCAAACTGACGATCGAGCTTGCCGACGGCAGGACCGAAACACGCCCGTTCGAGACGCTGGCGAGCCTCGACCGCGAGAAGGTGGGCTTCGTCTCCGTCGAGGCGCCTCTCGACGTGCTGCGCTCCATGACCTTGACGGAGGTGGTGACGGGGGGGACCGCGGAGCAGGAGCGCGACGGCGTCCTGTGGGCCGCGGAGCGCGCCGATATCGTCCTGTGGTGCTCGCTCGAGTTCACGCCGGCCGAGCAATGGCTCTGGTCCGCGATGCCGGAGCGTCTGAAGGATCATGGATTCCTCATCCTGACCAAGGCCGACACGCTGATCCGCTCGGGGACCCTCGGCCAGCGCATCGCCGAACTCGAGGACATCGTGGCCGAGGAATTCCACAGCCTCGTGCCGGTGGCGACCCTGCAGGGGCTGAAGGCGCTGCGCGCCGACGGGGGCCCGGATCTCGACGCCCTCAGCGCGAGCGGCGCCGCGGCCCTGAGCGCGGCGCTCGTGCGCCATGTCGAACAAGGCCTCCGGGCGGATCTCGACGCCGCGCTCATGTTCCTCAGCCGGTTCGGAAGCGAACCGGCCCCCATCGCCACCGTGCCGGCGGCCGCCTCGCCGCAGATGCAGCCTGACAGCGCCGAGAAATCCCGGGACGTGCCCAAGGCGCCGCCGCCGATCGCTGTCGAGCCCCCCGAGACGACCGGCCCCGAGGCGCACCGGGCTGCGCCGGACGTCGAAACGCCGGACGACCCCGTGACGGCCGCGGCGCACCGCCCCGAAAAGACCGACGCCTTGAAGAGCGCGATGGACATTCTCGGCGCCTGCGGCGCGGACCTCAGCGATGTCGGCGACGAACCGGGTTTCGGAGGCGCTGTGCTCGCTCGCTGCTGTGCGGCGGCGCAGGCCGTGTCCGAGGTTCTCGAGGCCGGCCCGCACGCCTCGGCCTGCGACGATGCGCTCGACGTTTCCGACAAGCTGGTCCTGATGCAGCTCGAGGCTTCGGAAGAGGCCGCCGCGGACGCGGTGACGCTCCTTCTGCAACTGCGCCGCGACATCGCGCTCGAGGCCGCCGGCTGAAAGGCCCCCGTCATTGCCCACTAATGACGGATACACGCCTCAATATGACCATTTTTGTTTCGGATAGACGAGGTAACGGGGTGCATTCCACAGGTTTTGTAGCGCTCTCAGACTAACAGGTCGAAAGGCCGGGGAAAGGTTCATAGGTTGCCGATGAACGCCGAAACGGGGATCCCGAGAAAGACAGGGTCGACCGACCCCTGCAACAACGCCCAGCTTCTGAACGCCGGCCTCGATGGCCTTTCGGAGTTCATGGCCGAGCGCGATGGACTCCGCTCCGCCGTCGCGAACCTCGCCGAACTCGGTGACGAGACCGCGACACGGCTGGCCGCCCGCATCGACGAGCAACTCACGGCCCTGGAGCCCTCCGTGACGATGATCGGCCAGGTGAAGGCCGGCAAGACATCGCTCGTCAACGCCATGATCGGATGGCCGGGGCTTCTGCCCGCCGACGTCAACCCCTGGACCTCGGTCGTCACCTCGCTGCACCTGTCGCCCGCGGCGATCGACGAGGATGAAACGCGAGCGAGCTTCCGGTTCTTCGAGCCGAGCGAATGGGACCGCCTGCTCGACAAGGGCGGGCGGATCGGCGAACTCGCCGCCCGCGCCGGCCACGAGGACGAGGTCGTGAAGGTCCGCGAACAGGTCGAGCGGATGCGCGAAAAGACCCGCTCCCGCCTTGGCAAGCGCTTCGAGATGCTTCTGGGACAGCAGCACGACTACGGCGCCTTCGACGAGGAACTGATCGAGCGCTACGTCTGTCTCGGCGACGATTTCGACGACGAGGATTACACCGGCGAGACCCAGGGACGCTTCGCCGACATCACCAAGTCCGCCGATCTCCGCATCCACCGTCCCGAGTTCCCGATGAAGCTCTGCATCCGGGATACGCCGGGGGTCAACGACACCTTCATGATGCGCGAGCAGATCACGATCCGGGCGATCCGCGACAGCCGGATCTGCGTTGTCGTCCTGTCGGCGCACCAGGCTCTGTCCACCGTGGACATGGCGCTCATCCGGCTGATCTCGAACATCCGGTCGCGCGAGGTCGTGATCTTCGTGAACCGGATCGACGAACTCTCCGATCCCACGACCCAGGTCCCCGAGATCCGCGACAGCATCCGCGAGACCCTGCGCAAGCACGAAGGGCCCGCCGACGCCGAGATCGTGTTTGGCAGCGCCCACTGGGCCGAACTCGCGCTGACGGACACGCTCGATCTGCTCGGAGCAGACAGCGCCGCCGCGCTTCTCAACTGGGCGCAAGGCGACCTCGAGACGGGCCCCGACCAGGACACCTTCCCGCAGGACGCCTGGCGTCTTTCCGGCATCCCGGCGCTTTACCGGGCGCTGTCGGAGCGGATCTCGGAGGGAGTGGGCAAGGACGCCCTCGCCCGCGCCGCCCGGAGTGCCATGAACCTCGCGCAGAGCGTTCAGGCCGCGCAGGACGACGCGAACGGCCCGGGCAAGCCGAGCGCCGACACGCTCAAGCTCGACCGCACCTCGCTGGCGGCCGGACTCGACGGCATCTCGAAAAAGAACCTCGAAGCGCTCGACGCGGCGTTCGACGCCGAGATCGCCGGCTATCACAGCCGGCTCGATCGCGCGCACCGCAGCTTCCTCGAGCGTGCCACGGCATCGCTGATCCAGCATCTCGAGAAGAACGGCGACAGCAAGGTCTGGAAATACGAGGCGACGGGTCTGCGGCTGCTTCTGAGATCGGCCTACCAGGTCTTCGGCGCGAAGGCGCAGTCGGCGGCGAAGAAGGTCTTCGAGGACGCCGCCGCTGAGTTCACCGCGCTCTATCGGGAGGCCTTCGACGGCCTCGACCCGGCGTTCGCCATCGCCTCGCCGCCCGGCGCGCACATTGCCGCGCCGGTGGCGATCGGGCAGACCATCGCACTCGACATCCAGGGCAACTGGTGGCGCAACTGGTGGCGACGCCGCCGGGGTTACCAGGCCTTCGCCACCGAATTCTATTCGATGATCGAGGCTGAGACGAACCCGATCGTGGAAGACCTCAAGACCACGCAGGCCGACGGCGTCCGCGCCGACATGCGCGAGATCCTCGCCCAGTTTCTCGACGATCAGCGACAGACGCTTCTCGGCCTTGCCGACCGCAAGACGACGACCCAGTCCGGCGACGTGCTGCTGCTGTCTGAACACGACCGCAAGCGGTCGACGATGCAGGACACGCTCGAGGCGCTCAAGACCTACGCGGCATGAGCGACCGGAAACCGGCGAACGAAGGAGGGATCGACATGGATCGAGACAGCTATCGCGCGAAACCGGACGCGTGGCAGACCGGTTCTGCGGACCCGGAGCAGGACCGGCCCGACGACCGGCATAGATCGGGCGACGCCCGCCCGTCAGCCGACGTTTTCAACGCCGATGCCGTCCTCTCGGCGCTGTCGCGCGACGATGCCGACGAGGCGCCGGATGGCGCTGACGAGGCGGCGGAGCCGGATCTCGAGGCGGCGCTGCGCGCAACCTTCGCGTCGTTCGGTGAAGAGACCTATGAGGACGATGACCCGAAGGACGGAACGCACGGGGACGCCGACGAGGCGCACGCCGATCACACGCCGGATGACCCTCACGAGGCGGCCGAACCGGATCTCGAGACCGCGCTCCGCGCAGCCTTCCTGCCCGTCGGCGAAGAGACCTCTGAAGACGACCGCGCGCAGGACGAGACGCACGAGGACGATGCCTTTGAAGCCTCACCCGCCGCGGAGGGCGATGCAGAGGATCCGGAGGTCGAGGATCCCGCCACGAATCTCTCCGGCGACCCCCTGCCTGCGCCCGTGGTCGAGGCGATCGCCTCCGCCCCCGCGTTAGAGGACGACGAGGCGCCCGGCGACGACGTTCCGCTGTTCGATGACGAGGCGGTCGCGGTCGAGGAGCCGCCGCAGGCGTCCGATCCGTTCGCTGCCGAAGAGACCGTGCCCGACGACGATGGGTTTGAGGACGACGACGCCGAAGCAGCCGTCATCGGCCCGGAAGGGCCGGACGCGGAGACCGGCGACCTCGCGACAGAAGAGTACCAGCACGGATCGGACGACGTCACCGCGAGCGGCGAACCCGAAGCCGACTCCGCCGCACCAATTTCGGACGGAGTCGCAAGCATCGAAGACCGCGAATTCCACGTCGAGGACACCCCCGTCCCCGACGCCGTAGACGACGCGCACACCGCCGCACAGCTTTTCGCGGACGACAGGGCCGACGCGGCCCCCGAACCGGAGCCCCCCGAAGCGCGCGCCGACGACACCGGGGGAGACAGGTCCGTCGCCGCCTTCTTCACGGCGTCGGAGGACACCGAGGACGCGGCGGACGGCGGCAGAGAGCCCGAGGCGGTCTTCGCCGCGCCATCAGCAGGGGATGCCGGCTTGCAGGACGAGACGGTGTTCGCGTCGCTCGACGACCCCGACATGCCCGGCCGGAAGCCGCGGATCGCCCTGATGGGAGAATTCAGCGCGGGCAAGAGCACGCTCTCGAACCTGCTCATCGGGTCCAATCCGCTGCCCACACGGGTGACGGCGACCCAGCTCCCGCCGGTCTGGATCTCCTGGGGCGACGGGCAGGCCTACCGCGAGGATCTCGACGGCACGACGCACCCCATCGACATCGAGCGCATCGGCGACATCGATCCCGCGGAGACGCGGGTGGTCCGCCTGTTTTGCCGATCCGACATTCTGGAGTTGTGCGACATCATCGACATGCCGGGCATTTCGGACCCGAACATGTCGTCCGACGTCTGGGAGCGTCTGATCGGCAAGGCCGACGGCGTGATCTGGTGTACCCATGCGACGCAGGCCTGGCGGCAGAGCGAGGCGGCCGTCTGGGAGTCGCTCGACCACGCGATCTTCTCGAAAAGCCTCCTTCTGATCACTCGGTTCGACAAGCTCAGGAACGAGATCGACCGCGCCCGCGTCATGAAACGCGTCGAGCGCGAGACACGCGATCTGTTTTCCGCACGCCTGCCGATTTCGCTGACCCAGGCACTCTCGGCGGGCGACGACGCGGAGACGTGGCGGCAGAGCGGCGCCGCCGATTTCACCGACCGGCTCGTCTCGATCCTACACGAGCTTGCGACCTCGCTCGGCAGCGAAACCGGCGACAGGCTCGGCGGTCCGCTCGACGACGAGACGGCGGACGCGGACCCTCGCCCCCGGTCGGCGCGGGTGCATCGCGGAGCCCCGGCCGCGCCGGTCATGCCCCGGCGCGTGGTGCCGCGCCGGGTCCGGCCGGTGACCGAACGTGGCCGCCGGGACGCTGCTTTCTGAGCGGACGCACCCCGGCCGACAAACCCCTTGCCGCCGCCTCGGCAGTCGGGCATCCCTTTGGGACGCCCGGCGCGCTTCATCGCACCGGGCCGGCACGCAGAAGAACGAGGGGCAGGCATGGGCGTCGCTGATCAGCTGAATGCCTTCCGGCAGGCCATACCGGCCTGCCGCGTGGCGACCTTCGCCGATCTCTCGTCCGGGCTGGTGCTTTTCGCAAGTACCGATCGCCGCCTTCCCCAGGAACGTCTCGACGCGCTCTGCGAACGGGCGAAAGGCGTCTTGGGAAAGAATCTGTCGAACGCGCTGCACCCGGTTTTCGGGGCCCCCGTGGGACAGGTGGTGCTTCCGGCGGGAGATTCGCTTCTCGTCGTCGTTCGCTCCGCGACGGAGCCGGACGAGGCTCTGGTCTGCGAATGCGCCGCGGGGGTCGATCTGCAGCTCTTCCTCTCCCGGGCCGCCGAGGAACTCGCGGCGATCGATGCGCCAGGCTGAGGGAGGACAGGCGGGATCGTGACCGAGGATCGCAGGCTCAGGGACAAGCTCGCAAAGCTCGCGGCGGAGGCCGAGACGGTCGAGGACGGCCGGCGGCGCCTTTCTCCGGGAGCCGCCGGTCTCCTGGCCGCGATGCTCGCCGAGATCGACGAGACCGTCCTCGGCCGCCGGATCACCTTCGAGACGGATGGCGGCCGGCGCCTTTCCGTGGAGGTCGCGAACCGGCGATTGCTGCGGATGTCCGAGGCTCCGGACGAGAACGCCGGTCCCGAAGGCCTTCTCGGGCCCCTCGGCCCCGACACCGACGGCGTTCTTCCCGCCGTGGTCGCGGCGATGCGACGTCTCGGCGAAGGGCAGGACAGCCTCCTCGTCGCGACCGTTCCGCTCGACGCAGCGTCCAAGCCCGATGTTCTGGGCAGGTCGGTCGCCGCGCTTGCGCGCGCCACGGGGATCGACCTCTATTCCGACACCGCGCCCGCCGAGGCGTCCGGCGGCTTTTCCGCCAGCGTGTCCGGTCTCGCCGTCGCGGTGCGCAGGTTCGCCCCGTCGCCTTCGGCCCCGACCGGGGTCCAGGCGGGGCGGCTTGAGGCGCTGGACGAAGACGGGCTCCGACAGATCCTCGGACAGATCGGACCGAAGGGGGCACGTGCGGGACGCTTCATCCTCCTCTCCGGCGACGCAGTCTCCGACGCCCTTTTCGTCGGGTGCGAAACCGAGGATGCGACGGTCGCGGCGCTCGTCCCGGCCACGCGAAGCGGCGAGGTCATCGCCCTGTGGCGGGCAACGCGCGACGGCGGATAACGCGCTCGGAGCGTGATCAGGCTCAAGGCAGTAGAGTGACCGAACGCGTCCTTGCCGACCGGCCGCTGCACGACCTCCGTCTCCTCCGGACCGCGCTGCCTCCTGATGATGAGGTTTCGTCGTCGCCGAGGCCATGCTGGCCTCTGCGGGTGACGCCGGGCTGAAGGTTGCGCGATGCCCGCCGGAATGACAAATGCAACACGTTCACGTTAGCCGTATTGCAAGGTCGGACGGCTTGGGTCACGACCGGAACACCGGCGGATGGCCCACACCCGTGGGGCCGCTCGGGGAGGAAAGCTTGAAGGAGCCGTCAAGGTGATCGACGCCGCGATCCTGCCGGTCCAGCGCCGCACGCTCGCTCCGCTGGCCCTCGCCCTGCACCGCCTCGGCGTCACCGCCGACCAGACGACGGTGACCGGGTTCCTCATCGGGCTGCTCGCCATTCCGGCGCTCGCCGCCGAATGGTATCTTCTGGCGCTTCTTCTCATCTGCGCGAACCGCCTCGCCGACGGGCTCGACGGGGAGATCGCGCGTCTCACCCGGCCAACGGACCGCGGCGCGTTCCTCGACATCGCGCTCGACTTCGTCTTCTACGCGCTGGTGCCGCTTGGCTTCGCCTTCGCGGATCCCCAGGCGAATGCCCTGTCCGCGGCGATCCTCGTCGCGGCCTTCGTCGGCACCGGTTCGTCGTTCCTCGCCTTCTCGGGCATCGCGGCCAAGCGCGGCCTGCCCGCGGCGCGATATCCCTCCAAGGGCATCTTCTATCTCGGCGGGCTGACGGAAGGCTTCGAGACCATCGTCTTCTTCGCCGCGATCTGCCTCTGGCCCGGCCTGTTCCCGGTCCTCGCCGGGATCTTCGCCGCGGCCTGCGCCATCACCACGCTCACGCGCTGGCTTCAGGGCTGGCGGGCGTTCTCGGATTGAAATCCCCTCAAGAAGGACGGACATCTCATGCGTACACCGATTGCCGCTCTTGCCGCGCTGTGCCTCGCCTCGCCGGCTCTTGCCGACTGGCAGGAGACGCTCGATGCCGCCCGCGGTCAGACGGTCTACTGGAACGCGTGGGGCGGCGATCCCCGCACGAACGCCTTCATCGAATGGGCCGGCGACCGGACCGAGGACCTCCATGGCGTCGCGATCGAGCACGTTAAGCTGTCGGACACCGGCGAAGCGGTGAACCGGGTGATCGCCGAGAAGGCAGCGGGGCGCGACGAGGGCGGCTCCGTCGATCTCATCTGGATCAACGGCCCGAACTTCCTCGCCATGAAGGAACAGGGCCTTCTCCACGGCCCGTTCGTCGAGGAGCTTCCCAACGCGCGCCATGTCGACCTGCAGCCGGGATCGGCGGCCAGCGTCGACTTCACGGTGCCCGTCGACGGCTACGAGTCGCCCTGGCGGCTCGCCAAGTTCATCTTCGCCTACGACACCGCCCGGGCGGACGCCCCGCCGGCGACGATGGCGGAGTTCGTCGGCTGGGCCAAGGCCAACCCCGGCAGGATGACCCACCCCACGCCGCAGAACTTCATGGGCGCGACGTTTCTCAAGCAGGCGCTCGTCGAGCTGGCGCCCGACCCCTCGGTCCTGCAGCAGCCGGCGACAGACGACACCTTCGCGGAGACGACCGCGCCGCTCTGGGACTGGTACGACGCGCTGCGCCCGAACCTCTGGCAAGGCGGCCGCACATTCCCCGAAAACGAATCCGTCCAGCAGCGGATGCTGAACGACGGTCAGGTCGACATCGCGATGTATTTCGACCCCGCGGCCCCCGCGGCGGCGATCGCGCAGGGTCTTCTGCCCGACAGCGTCCGGGTCTTCGTTCCCGAGGCCGGGTCGATCGGCAACATCAGCTTCGTCGCGATCCCCTACAACGCCGCCAACCGCGAGGGCGCGATGGTGGTGGCGAATTTCCTCCTCGACCCGGCGACGCAGGCGGAGATGCAGAACATCGAGGTCCTGGGCAGCTTTTCGGTCCTCGATCCTTCGACGCTTTCCCCGGAGGAGGCCGCCCTCTTCGACGCGCTGCCGTCCTCGCCCGCCTTGCCCCGGCTGGAGGACCTCGGGCCCACGCTTCTCGAACCGCATCCGACCTGGATGACCCGACTCACCGCGGAATGGGCCCGGCGCTACACTGAATGACCCGGGACGGCCGGCTCCTCCGCGGCGGGGTGCTGGCCGCCGTTCTGCTCGGCGTTCTCGCACCGATCCTGCTTGGTCTCTGGGAAACCGGCCGCGCGGCCTTCGGCGTGGTGCCGGCGATCGGGGCGACCGAGGCGTCGCTCGAGCCGTGGCGCATCCTCGGCGATCTTCCCGGACTCGGAACCAGCCTCCGGCTGACGCTCGTCACGGGCTTCGGCGCGACGATCCTGTCGCTGCTCGTGGCCATCGGCGCGGCGGCCGCGTTCCACGCCAGACCCCGGCGCGCGAGCCGGGTCCTCACGCCGTTCCTCGCGGCCCCGCACGCGGCCCTCGCCATCGGGCTCGCCTTCCTGATCTCGCCTTCGGGATGGATCGCGCGCCTCGTCTCCCCCTGGGCGACCGGCTGGGACCTTCCGCCCGACATCGCCACCGTGCACGATCCGTGGGGGGCGGCGCTCATTCTCGGGCTGATGATCAAGGAGGTGCCGTTCCTCCTTCTGGTGATCCTCGCCGCCCTCGGCCAGATCCCCGTACGCCGGCAACTCGCCGCCGCACGCGCCCTCGGCTACGGCCGCGGCCTCGTCTGGATCAAGGTGATCCTGCCGCAGGTCTATCCGCTGATCCGCCTGCCCATCTTCGCCGTGCTGGCCTTCAGCCTGTCGGTCGTCGACATGGCGATCCTGCTCGGGCCGTCGACCCCGCCGACGCTCGCCGTGGCGATCACGCGCTGGACCTTCGATCCGGACACACGCATGCTGATGCCCGCGGCCGCCGCAGCCGGGCTTCTCGCGGCGCTCACGGCGGCCGGCATCGGCCTCTGGATCCTTTCGGAGCGGGCGCTGTCCCGGCTCGGACGCTGGTGGCTGCGCCGCGGCGCCCGGGGCCTGAGCGCCGAACCCGGGCTTTTCATCGCGACCGCCAGCCTCTACGGGCTCCTCGTCCTCGGCGCGCTGTCGCTTGTCGCCCTCGCCCTCTGGTCCGTGACATGGCGATGGTCGTTCCCTCACGCCCGGCCCGAAAGCTGGTCGCTCGCCACCTGGTCGCGCCATGGCGCAGCCTCGGCCGAGACCGGCTGGACCACACTCGCGATCGCTGTGCTGGCGACCGGCGCGGCGCTCGCCCTCGCCATCGCCTGGCTCGAAGGCGAGGACCGCGCCCGGCGCACCCGGGCCCGCTGGGCCGAGCTTCTCGTCTACGTGCCTCTCATCGTGCCGCAGATCGCGTTCCTTTACGGGCTCAACGTCGCCGCCCTGCGGGTCGGCGCCCCGGGCGAGCTTCTGGCCGTCGCCTGGGCGCACATGCTCTTCGTCTTTCCCTACGTGATGATCGCGCTCTCCGATCCCTGGCGCCGTCTAGACCGCCGCCTCGTCTCGACCGCCGCCGCGCTCGGCGCGGGACCCACCCGTCGTCTCCTCGCCGTGAAGCTCCCGATGCTCCTGCGGCCGCTGATGACGGCGGCCGCGATCGGCTTTGCCGTCTCGGTCGCGCAGTATCTGCCGACGCTCTTCATCGGCGCGGGACGGGTCGCGACGCTGACGACCGAGGCCGTCACGCTGTCGTCCGGCGCCGATCGGCGCATCGCGGGCCTCTACGGACTTCTGCAGGCGCTCCTGCCCTACCTCGTCTACGCCATGGCGCTCGCCGTGCCGCTCTGGCTCTACCGCGACCGCCGGGATCTTCGGGGCGGAGGTCCGGCGTGAGCCTCGACCTCGTCGACCTGTGCGTCGCCCCGCGCGGCGGCGCGCCTCTGTTCCCGCCGCTTTCGACCGGCGTCGAGCCGGGCATCGTGACGACGGTCATGGGACCGTCGGGCATCGGCAAGTCCACGCTTCTCGACGCGATCGGCGGACATCTCGTGCACGCATTCGAGTGCTCGGGTCGGGTGATCCTCGACGGGCGCGACGTCACCGGTCTACCGGCCGAATCGCGCCAGATCGGCGTGCTGTTTCAGGACGCGCTCCTGTTTCCGCATCTCTCGGTCGGCGACAACCTCGCCTTCGGGCTCTCTCGCGACATCCATGGCCGCGAGACCCGACGGCGGGCCGTCGAGGACGCGCTGCGGCAGGCCGGGCTCGAGGGATTCCACGACCGCGATCCGGCCACGCTGTCGGGCGGCCAGAAGGCCCGCGCCGCACTCTTCCGGACGCTGCTGGCCGATCCGAAGGCGCTGCTTCTCGACGAACCGTTCTCCCGGCTCGACCCCGCGCTTCGCGACGACATGCGCCGCTTCGTCTTCGAGCGCGTGCGCGAGCGGAAGGTTCCCGCGCTCCTCGTCACCCACGACCCGGGCGACGCCGAGGCGGCGGGCGGTCCCGTCCTGACGCTGACCGGCTAGGCGTCAGCCTGCGCCGTGCGCGACTCGGTATTCGTCTTCCGGCATCGCCGAGGCGATCATCCGCCTCTGCATCAGAAGCGACGTCATGTAGGTGTCCTCGAGGAATCCGGGCGAATCGATGAGCATCCGCTTCTGATCGGCGGACATCCGTTCGTCGATCCGGCGGACAAGCAGCTTGCCGTAGCGCAGATCCTCGATCAGCTTCTCCGTGGTCTTCGGCGACATGTCGTCGATCAGCAGGTGACCGTACTCGTAGATCGCGAAGACCGGGCGGCGCATCACGCGGATCGTGTCGAGGATCTTCGCCTTTCGTTCGGGCCGGATGATCGCTTTCTTGAATTCGGCGGGGCTCTTCGTGAAGGTGGCGCTCTTCAGATCGTCCTCGATCTTCTTGTTGTGCGCCTCGATGAAGTTCGAGATCTGGTCGGCGTCCGTGCAGTCGAGCGCCTTGAGGAAGAACAGGAACTGCGTGAAGTGCAGCAGGTAGTCGTGTCCGTTCGTCCCGTTGATCGTGGGAAAACTGGACAATGGCGCCGTCTTCTCGAGCTCCTCGCGCACCTTCTCGAAAAACCAGTTCTCGGCGCGAAGCGACGCTTCGACGGTTTCGAACGCCCGCCGGAGGTGGTCTCCGCCGGCCGGTCCGGATCTGTCTGATTCCTGCAGGGCCGCCCTCGTCATGTCCGCATTTCCCTCAATGACTCTCAGGTTCGGTTGACGGTGCGTCAATACACATCTGTAAAGCGAATTCGGATTCTCGATCAGGTGCAGGTCTTTCTCGTCCCGGGGGCGCACGCTGGGATCCTTTCGCGAACAGGGGTCTCGATCCTTCCACCCTGCCTGACCGGACCGCCGGAGTCGGCGTGTCGTAAATCATGCGACAGACGCCC